>Ga0209023_10000974_pt1 | contig 40199 bp, 44 predicted proteins | sample LakOneMetagenome_FD_187468 | JGI IMG/M metagenome (GOLD analysis project Ga0209023, IMG submission 187468) | Freshwater and sediment microbial communities from Lake Erie, Canada (SPAdes) (version 2) | ecosystem: Environmental > Aquatic > Freshwater > Lentic | place: Lake Erie, Canada...
CGATCTGAAAAACGCCGGAAAGAGGCCAAATAATGTGTGGAATTGTCGGGGTCCTGGGGAACCATGAAGCCGCGCCCCTGTTGGTCGAGGCGCTGAAACGGCTCGAGTATCGCGGCTATGACAGCGCCGGAATCGCCACCGTTCACAATGGCAAGCTTGACCGGCGGCGGGCGGTGGGCAAGCTGGTCAACCTGTCCGACCTGCTCGTCCACGACCCGCTCGCCGGCAAGGCCGGGATCGGCCATACCCGCTGGGCCACTCATGGCGCAGCAACGGTCGGCAACGCCCATCCGCACCGGTCCGGGCCGGTGGCGGTCGTCCATAACGGCATCATCGAAAACTTCCGCGAGCTGCGTGAAGACCTGGCGCGCCACGGGCTGAAACCGGAAACCGAAACCGATACCGAAACCATCGTCCTTCTGGCCCGCCACCTTATGGACCAGGGGATGACGGCGCGCGAGGCGGCACGCGCCACGCTTGCCCGGCTCGACGGCGCCTTCGCCTTGTGCTTCCTGTTCGACGGCGAGGAAGATCTGATGGTCGCCGCGCGCAAGGGTTCGCCCCTGGCCATCGGCCATGGCGACGGTGAGATGTTCGTGGGGTCTGATGCCATAGCGCTTGCGCCGATGACCGACCGGATCACCTATCTGGAAGAGGGGGACTATGCCTTCGTCACCCGCGCCGGCGCCGAGATATATGACCGCGAGGGCCGCCCGGCGAACCGCGAGATTCAGAAGATCAACGTCGACCAGACCCGCATCGAAAAGGGTGGCTACAAGCATTTCATGGCCAAGGAGATCGCCCAGCAGCCGGCAGTTCTGGGCGATGCGCTGGCCCACTATGTCAAGAACGGCGCGCTGAACCTGCCGGCGGGGCTGGCGTTCGCCGGGCTCGACCGGCTGACGCTGGTGGCCTGCGGGACGGCCTCTTATGCCTGCCTCGTCGCCAAATACTGGTTCGAACAGCTCGCGGGCTTGCCCTGCGAGGTCGATATCGCCTCGGAATTCCGCTACCGCGAACCGCCCCTGCCGGCCAAGTCGTTCGCGCTGTTCGTCAGCCAGTCGGGCGAAACCGCCGATACGCTGGCCGCCCTTCGCTATGCCCAAGGCAAGGTCGAAAAGATCGTCAGCGTCGTCAATGTGCCCACCTCTTCGATCGCCCGTGAAAGCGACGTGGCGTTGCCGATCCTTGCCGGGGTCGAGGTTGGTGTTGCCTCGACCAAGGCGTTCACCTGCCAGCTTCTCGTCCTTTTCATCCTGGCGCTCAAGGCGGCGGTCGACCGGGGGCGGCTGCGCCCGGCGGAGTTTTCGGCCCATCTCGCCGATCTGGCGGCACTTCCCGGCCTTATGAACCAGGCGCTCGGCCGCGAGGGCGAAATCGCCGCCTTGGCCGAGGCGGTCGCCGAAGCACAGGACGTGCTTTTCCTGGGGCGCGGGGCGATGTTCCCGCTCGCTCTTGAAGGCGCGCTGAAGCTCAAGGAAATCAGCTATATCCACGCCGAAGGTTATGCATCAGGCGAACTGAAGCACGGACCCATTGCACTGATCGACCGGATGGTGCCGGTGATCGTCATGGCGCCGCGCGACGCGCTCTTCGACAAAACCGTGTCGAACATGCAGGAGGTCATGGCCCGCCACGGCAAGGTGCTCTTGATCACTGACGCGCAGGGGGCGCGCGAGGCGGGCGAAGGGGCGTGGAAGGTCCTGACACTGCCGACCGTGCCGGCGCTTCTCGCGCCGATCCTTTATGCCGTGCCCGCACAGCTACTGGCCTACCACACCGCCTGCGCCAAGGGCACCGATGTCGACCAGCCGCGCAACCTTGCAAAATCCGTCACGGTGGAATGATGGCCAAGCAGTTTGATCGCCTCGCTGCCGCGCACGTAAGGTTCATCGAAGACCAGCATATCTACTTCACCGGCACCGCCGCCACGACGGGCCGGGTGAACATATCGCCCAAGGGCATGGACAGCCTGCGGGTGATGTCGCCCAACCGCATCCTCTGGCTCTCGGTCACCGGCTCGGGGAATGAAACCGCCGCTCACCTCGCCGACGACCCGCGCATGACGCTGATGTGGTGCGCATTCAGCGCGCAACCGCTGATCCTGCGCGCCTATGGCACGGCGTCCGTCACCCACAGGGGCGCGGCCGGCTGGGCCGGGCTTGCCGCCCATTTCCCCGAAATCCCCGGCGCGCGCCAGATCTACGACCTGGCCATCGACCTCGTGCAGACTTCCTGCGGTTATGCCGTGCCCTTCATGGATTTCGTGGAAGACCGCACAACGCTGCGCGACTGGGCCGCGCGCAAGGGCGACGAAGGTCTTGCCGACTACTGGGCCGAGAAGAACCGCAGCTCGATCGACGGCAAGCCGACCGGCATCGAGGCAGCAATCTCCGCCCGCAGCGCATGATCGAACAGGCCCTCGCCGACCTTCACGCCGCCGCCGACCCCGCAAGGGCCGAACGCGACGCTGCCTATCACAAGGCTGCCCGACCCTATCTCGGCGTGCCCGTCCCGGTCATCGACAGCCTCGCACGCGGCTGGCGCGCCGGGCTGCCCCTCGACGGTCGCATCGCCCTCGCCGCCGCCCTCTGGGACACGGATATCCACGAGGCGAAGGTCGGCGCCGCGAAACTCCTGACACAGGCCCGTATCCGCCCCGACGATACCGCGGTCTGGGATCTGGTCGCGTCCTGGGTGCCCGGCTTCAACGCCTGGGCCATCGCCGATCAGGCCTGCGACGCGGGCGAGCGGCGGCTTGTCACCGATCCGTCGCGCCTCGATCTGGTTGAGACCTGGATCGCGCACCCAAGCTTCTGGGTCCGTCGCGCCGCTCTGGTGATCACGCTGCCCTGGACCAAACAGAACTTCCCCAGACCCGCCGACCTGGCGATCCGCGACCGCATCCTCGGCTGGGCCGCCCAAATGGCCGACGACCGCGAATGGTTCATCCAGAAGGCCATCGCCTGGTGGCTGCGCGATCTTTCCCGGCACGACCCGGACCGCACCCGCGCCTGGCTCGCCCGGCATGGCGGGCGCCTGAAACCCTTCGCGCTGAAGGAATCTCAGCGTCATCTTTGAACTCTCCCGGGCCGGCACGCGGTCGGAACGCCGCATGAGCCACCGGCGATGACCGGCAGGTGCCGGGCGAATGGCGCACCGATGAAATTTGCCGCCTGCGCCGGCTATGGGCGGCAGAATCTGTTGGCGATGATATTGGCGCTAAGCCTATCGTTCGGCGCAGCCACCGGGGGCTCTCGAACGAGAGCGGTTTTCACAGCGGTCGCGGTCGCTTCGGCTATCGCCGTCGCAGCGTGCGCCGAGGACCAGACGGTCACCCTTCTCAGCATGAACATGTGGGGCGCCGGGGCGAACGCCGGCAAAACCATCGACGAAACCGGGCCGTGATGAAGGCGACCGGCGCCGAGATCATCGCGGTCGTCAAAACCGTGCCTGCACCCGACCCCTGCGCGCCGAGTCGGCCAATTCCCTAGGAGGCGACCAGGGCAGCGCCAGGGACCTGGTCGCCGCGCTGGGATATTCCTACCCCGAATTCCAGCACAACACCGACCTGCACCGGGCTGACGCGATCGTCAGCAAATATCCGTTCGGCCCGGAAACCCCGAGCGGCGCCGGTGTCGAGATTGATGTGAACGGGCGCAAGATCGTGGCCTTTGCGATGAACCTGAACGACGCGCCCTTCCCGCCTTATCAGTTGCTGAATATCGAACATGGCCCCTTTCCCCATCTGAAGGCCGCGGACGAGGCGGTGAAGGCCGCCGCCGAAACCCTTGGCAAGGCCCTGACCCAGGAGGTCGAAGACATCCGTGCCGGGGCGGAGGCCGACACGCAGTTCGTGACGGGCGATTTCAACGAACCCTCGGGCCGCGACTGGGCCCATCGGGCGGTCGGCGCCAAGCATCAGCCGATGGTGGTCGAATGGCCCTTTACCAAGGGGATCGAGGCTGAAGGTCTTGTTGATTCCTTCCGCGCGATCTACCCGGACGAGGTTGCCAAGCCGCGCGTCACCTGGGCCCCGGCCAACGCAGCCAACGACCCGACCGACCACCATGACCGGATGGATTTCATTCTGGTCAGGGGCAAGACGGCCAAGGTGGTTGGCGCCGGGATCGTCGGAGAAAAGGCCCCCAGGCCGATCTGGTCGTCACCCCATGGCCGTCGGACCATCGCGCCACCATGGCCAGGGTGTCTTTCTGAAAACCGTCGGTGCGCGGGGTCGCACCCGCGCGCCGCGACATCGCTTGCCGGACCAACGGCCCGGCTCCGCCTGGCAACCTGTGACAACGCGGCCCTTGTGGTGGACCCCGGCGGACCCTAAACTCGTTTCATGACCCCGCTCATTGATCCCTTCGCCCGCCCCATCAGCTACCTGCGCGTCTCGGTGACGGATCGCTGCGATTTCCGCTGCACCTACTGCATGACCGAACATATGCAGTTTCTGCCCAAGAAAGACCTTCTGACGCTGGAGGAACTTGACCGGCTGGCATCGGCCTTCATCGGGCTTGGCGTTGAAAAGCTGCGCATCACCGGGGGCGAACCGCTGGTCCGGCGCGACATTCTTACCTTTTTCCGTGCCATGGCCCGGCATCTGGACAGTGGCGCACTGCGGGAACTGACGCTGACGACCAATGGCTCGCAGCTCGCGCGGTTCGCAGCCGATCTTGCCGCCATCGGCGTGCGGCGGGTCAACGTCTCGCTCGACACGCTGGAAGCCGACAAGTTTCAGGCGATCACCCGCTGGGGACGGCTGCCGCAGGTGCTCGACGGGATCGCGGCAGCCAAGGCAGCGGGCATGGGGGTCAAGATAAACGCCGTGGCGCTGAAGGGGTTCAACGAGGACGAACTTTTCAGCCTGCTCGACTGGTGCGCCGGCGAAGGCCATGACCTGACCTTCATCGAGGTCATGCCCATGGGCGAAATGGGCGAAGAGATGCGGCTTGACCAATATTGGCCGCTGCGCGACCTGCGTGCCCGGCTTGCCGAACGGTTCACGCTGACCGACCTGCCCGACCGGACCGGCGGCCCGGCGCGGTATGTGCGCATCGGCGAAACCGGCCAGAAGGTCGGGTTCATCACGCCGCTGACCCATAACTTCTGCGAAAGCTGCAACCGGGTGCGGGTGACCTGCACGGGCGAGTTGTTCATGTGCCTGGGGCAAGAGGACAAGGCCGACCTGCGTGCGGCCTTGCGCGGCAGCGCCGACGATGCGCCACTGCAAGCCGCGATCCGCGCCGCGATCGCCCGCAAGCCCAAGGGCCACGATTTCGACTATTCGCGCCAGCGGGTTGCCGGCCAGATGTCGCGCACCATGTCGCACACCGGAGGCTGACGCGGGCGCTTGATCCGCCCGCCTAGCCCGACCGCAGATGTGCCACCAGCGCCTGAAGCGTTCTGCGCCGGGCGAGGGCATGGGGATAGATCAGCACTTAGTCCGCCTGCATCGGAAGATCGGTCGGGTCGGCTCCCCTCACCCGGGCATCCTTGCTTCCACCATCCCGACATACCAGCTTGACCCGAAGGGGATGACATCGTCGTCAAAATTGTAGGCGGGGTGGTGGACCATCGCCGTATCGCCGTTGCCGACGAAGATATAGGCGCCCGGCCGTTCGTTCAGCATGAAGCTGAAATCCTCGGCGCCCATCAGGGGGGCGGCGTCGGTATCGACATGGCCCGACACGGCCTGGGCGACCTCGGCGGCATAGGCGGTATTGTCGGGGGCGTTCATCGTTACCGGATAGCCGCGGCTGTAGTCGACCTCGGCCTTCGCACCCAGGGCAAGCGCTGTCCCTTCGGCGACCTCGCGCAGCCGGCGCTCGACGAAATCCTGCACGGCGGGATCCATGGTGCGGACCGTGCCCTTCATCTTGACCACCTGCGGGATGACGTTATGGGCGGTGGAATCGGTGGCCACCGTGCAGATCGACACCACGACCTGTTTCAGGGGGTCGACATTGCGGCTGGCGATGGTCTGCACGGCGACGATGATATGGGCGGCCACCACCGTGGTGTCGATGCAATCGTGCGGCTTGGCGGCATGGCCGCCCTTGCCGGTCACGGTGATGTCGAACTGATCCGCCGCCGCCATCATCGCGCCGGGGCGGATGGCGAAATGGCCGACCGGAATGCCCGGCATGTTGTGCATGCCGTACACCTCCTGGATGCCGAACCGCTCCATCATCCCGTCCTTGACCATCTCGCGGCCGCCGCCGCCACCCTCTTCGGCCGGCTGGAAGATGACGATGGCGGTTCCGTCGAAATTTCGCGTCTCGGTCAGATATTTCGCCGCGCCCAGAAGCATCGACGTATGGCCGTCATGGCCGCAGGCGTGCATCTTGCCGGGGGTTTTCGACGCATAGGGCGCGCCGGTCTGTTCATGGATTGGCAGCGCGTCCATGTCGGCGCGCAGGCCGATCACCCGGCCATGGCGGTCGGTCTTGCCCTTGATCACCCCCACAACCCCGGTGCGCCCGATCCCCTCGACCACGTCGTCGCAGCCGAAGTCGCGCAAGAGCCCGGCCACTTTGGCGGCGGTGCGATGCACTTCGAACAGAAGTTCGGGGTTTTCGTGGATGTCGCGCCGCCAGGCGGCGATTTCGGGCAGAAGTTCGGCAAAGCGGTTCTTGACCGGCATGGGGGTCTCCCTGCGAATGGCTGGCAGCACGGCAAACGGCCGCCTCATGGGCGCGATCGTCGGCCAAAAGCCCTCGGCGCGCAAGTCCGCGCGGACGCGGGGCGCCAAATGGAAAGTTCAACAGGCGGTCAGCGAATGGGGCGGGGCGGCACCGCGCTGCCGCCGCGAAACCTCGACAGCCGGAACGGGGTCAGGTCATGGCCGGGATCGCGCCCCGCAACCAGATCGGCCACGACACGGCCGACGCCAGGGCCGATGCCGAACCCATGCCCCGAAAACCCCGTGGCAATGGTCAGGCCCGGCAGCGTTGCGGCATGGTCGATGACCGGTATCAGGTCGGGCAGGGTCTCGATCATGCCTGCCCAGGCGGCGGCGATGGCAGGCTTGCCGATCTTGGGGAAGGCGGCGGCAAAGTGCGTGCGCATATCCTCGATGGCGCTGGCGCTCGGGGTCGGGTCAAGAATGCGCATCCGCTCGAACGGGCTGATCTGATCGGCGGACCAGCGGCGCGGCGTAGCCCAGGCATCGGGATAGGCCCGGGGGGCCACCGGCCGGAAACGGGTCGAGGAAATATCGCTGCGGATCTGGGGCCAGAAGGCGCGCAAGTGGCGGAAGGCATCCGGGCCGATGAAAAGCTCGTGAAGATAGCGCATGGCCAGCGTCAGCCCGCCATCCTGACGCTTGCGAAAGCCGATATGGGTGTCGGCCGCTGCCCCGTCGAAGGGAAAGTCGATCGGAACCGTGGCCGTCACGGTCGCGCTGACCGAAAGCTGCGGCAGGTTGACCCCGTGCGCCCGCGCCAGAAGAGCCGACCAGGCGCCGCCCGCCAGCACCACCCGGTCAGCGCGGATGGGCCCCTTTTCAGTGGTGACACCGGCAACGCGCCCCGCCGCCACATCGAGCGCGCGGACCGCGCAGTCTTCATGCAGGCTCGCGCTGAACCGTTCGGCCGCAAGGGCAAGGACAGGCACCGCGCGCCAGGGTTCGGCCTGCGCATCCGAAGCGGTCCAAAGACCGCCCGCCCAGCCTGCCGCGTCCGGCAGCATCGCCGATACCTCGGCGCGCGACAAAAGCCGGGTGTCGAGCGCGTGGGCGCGGGCATGGTCCATCCAGCTTTCAAGTCGCCCCATCTCGCGCGCACCGTTGCCCAGGTAGAGCACCCCGGCTTCGCGAAAGCCGAAATCGGCGCCGGCCTCGGCCGACAGGCCGCGCCAGATGTCGAGCGCCTCGATCATGATCGGCAGTTCCGACGGGTCGCGCCCCTGCTTGCGGATCCAGCCCCAGTTGCGCCCCGACTGTTCGCCCGCGATCCGACCCTTTTCGCACAGGACCACACGCGACCCCGCCTTGGCCAGATACCAGGCGGTCATGACCCCCACAATCCCGCCGCCGATCACCACCACATCCGCAGCGCGCGGCGGGGCGGTGGAAAAGCGGGCGGGCGCATCGCAACTGATGGGGAATTGCTTCATTTCCCCAGATCGTCGACGAGCGCTTTCATAAAGTCGAGCCCCGCCGCGAATTCGGCAAGCTCGATATATTCGTCGGGCTGATGCGCCTGGGCGATATCACCCGGCCCGCAGACCACGGTCGAATAGCCCGCCTGCTGGAAATGCCCGGCCTCGGTGCCATAGCTGACCACATGGGTCGCATTGTCGCCGGTCAGGCGGCGGGCCAGGGCCTCGGCCGCGCCATCCGCCTCGGGCACCAGCCCCGGAACGCCGAAATAGCGCTGCAGATGAATTGCCGACTCGGGCCGCACCTGGCGCATCGCCGCCTCGATGCGTCCGACCTCGGCCACATAGGCGTCAGCCCAGGCCTCGGCATCCTCGCCCGGCACGACGCGAAAATCGAGCGACAGGCGGCAATCGCCTGCGGTGATATTGTCGGCCGTCCCACCCTCGATCCGGCCGACATGGACGGTGGTCCAGGGCGGATCGAAGGCGGCGGCCAGCGGGCCCGGCACGCGCGCGCGGTTTTCCGCATTGCGGTCGTTGGCCCACATCAGCAGTCTCGCCGCCTCCATGATCGCCGAAACCCCGCGGTCGAGAAGCGAAGAATGGACCTCGTAGCCCCGCACATGGGTCTTGAAGCCGACGCCGCCCTTGTGGCCGGTGACAACCTTCATCCGCGACGGCTCGCCCACGACCACGGCGCTTGCTCGCGGCAGCAGGCGCGCCATTTCCGCGACCATCCCGATGCAGCCTTCGCAGCCCACCTCCTCGTCATAGGACAGGGCTATCTGAAGTGGCCTCCTCACCCCGGCCGCCAGCGCCATCGGCACGGCCGCCAGCGCCAGCGCGTCGAAGCCCTTCATGTCGCAGGTGCCGCGCCCGTAAAGGCGACCGTCGCGCTCGGTTACCGTCCATGGGTCGGTTGTCCAGGCCTGGCCATCGACAGGAACGACATCCGTGTGTCCCGAAAGGATCACGCCACCGGGCACATCGGGGCCGACCGATGCATACAGGTTCGCCTTGGTCCCGTCGGCGCTATAGACCCTGTGGGCGCGCACCCCGAAACCGGCCAGATATTCCTCGACCCAGTCGAGAAGCGGCAGGTTCGTGTCACGGCTGACGGTCGGAAACGCGACCAGTCGGTCGAGAATCTGACGCGCGGCGAAAATATCGAACATCGCACCCTCCTGGCACCCTCTGGCATGCCCCGCAAGGCAGCACGCAGACGGCGAAACGTCAAGCTGCCCGATGGCGCCGTCAGGATGCTCGATGCGACGAGACATAAGCGCCGCAATATTCGCTGTTGCCCGTTTGGTAAAAATATCTAAGACTCGCTCCAAACCGGAAAAACCGGAATCCAATAACAAGACGCACGACTGGGAGCCACTCTATGCCCGATGGGGCGAAGCCCGTCCTTGATGTCAAGGGCCTTGAAACGGTTTTCAAGACCCGTGGCGGCGAGATACATGCGGTCAATTCGGTCAGCTTCGATCTGCGCCCCGGCGAACTGCTGGGCGTGGTCGGCGAAAGCGGGTCGGGCAAGTCGGTCACCATGATGTCTCTTCTGGGGCTGCTGCCTTCGCCACCGGCCGATGTGCGCGCCGGACAGGTGATGTTCGACGGCGCCGATCTTCTGAAAAGCGACGAGGATCATCTGCGCGCGGTGCGCGGCGCCGGGATCGGTTTCATCTTCCAGGACCCGATGACCTCGCTGAACCCGGTCTTCACGGTCGGATTTCAGATCATGGAGCCCTTGCGCAAGCAGATGGCGATGGACAAGCCAAGGGCGCGGGCCCGTGCGCAGGAACTGCTGGAACTCGTCGGGATTCCCGATGCCGGGCAACGGCTTGGGGATTATCCGCACCAGTTTTCCGGCGGCATGCGGCAGCGGGTGATGATCGCCATCGCGCTGGCCTGCGACCCCAAGGTGCTGATTGCCGACGAACCCACCACCGCGCTCGACGTGACCATTCAGGCGCAGATCATCGAGCTGGTGCGCGGCCTGCGCCAGAAGTTGGGCATGGCGATCATCTGGATCACCCACGATCTGGGCGTGGTGGCCGGCATCGCCGACCGGATCATGGTCATGTATGGCGGCCAGATCGTCGAACAGGGCCCGGTGCGCGATGTGTTTGCCCGGCCCCAGCACCCCTATACCCGCGCGCTGCTGAAAACCGTGCCGTCAGTCCGGGGCGCCAAGAACGCCAAGCTGAACGTGATCGAGGGCCAGCCTCCGATCCTTTCGGCCGCCCCGGTCGCCTGCCCCTTCCGCCGCCGCTGCGCCCATGCCTTTGCCCGGTGCGAGGTGGAAAACCCGGCCCGTATCGACGTGGGCCAGGGCCATGACGTGGCCTGTTTCTGGGATCCAGTGACCGGAGGGCCGCGCCATGCTTGACGCCACCGCCCCGAAAAAACTGGTCGAGGTCCAGGGCCTCAAGATGTATTTTCCGATCACGGCGGGGCTCTTCCGCTCAAAGGTCGGCGACGTGAAGGCGGTCGACAACGTCAGCTTCGACATATTCGAGGGCGAAACTCTGGGCCTTGTCGGCGAATCCGGTTGCGGCAAGTCGACCTGTGGGCGGGCGATCCTCAGGCTTTATGATCCGACCGCGGGGTCGATCCGCATCGACGGGGTCGAGATTGCCAAGGCCGACCAGTCGACCCTGCGCGCCATGCGCCCGGCCATGCAGATGGTGTTTCAGGACCCGCAAGCCTCGCTTAACCCGCGCATGACGGTGGCGGCGATCATCGGCGAACCGCTGGACGAACATACCCGCCTGTCGCGTGCCGACAAGCTTGCCCGGATCTACGAATTGATGGATGCCGTGGGGCTGAACCGCAATTTCGCCAACCGCTATCCGCATGCCTTTTCAGGGGGCCAGCGCCAGCGTATCGGCATTGCCCGCGCCCTGGCGCTGAACCCCAAATTCATCGTCTGCGACGAGCCGATCGCGGCCCTTGACGTGTCCATCCAGGCGCAGGTGGTAAACCTCCTCGAGGAATTGCAGGACCGGCTTGGCCTGACCTATCTGTTCATCAGCCATGATCTGTCGATGGTGCGCCATATCGCCGACCGGGTGGCGGTGATGTATCTTGGCCAGATCGCCGAGCTTGGCCCCCGCGATGCGCTGTACGACGCCCCCCTGCATCCCTATACGCAGGCGCTTTTGTCGGCAGTGCCCGAACCCGACCCGAACGTCGAGGCGACGCGCCAGCGCATCATCCTCAAGGGTGATGTGCCGTCGCCCGCCAACCCGCCCCGGGGCTGCAATTTCTGCACGCGCTGCCCGAAGGTGATGGATATCTGCAAGTCGGTCGAGCCGGCGTTCCAGGAAATCGAACCCGGCCGGTTCGTCGCCTGCCATCTTTTCGCCAATCATACCAAGCCCGCCGGGTTAACGGCGGCATCCGAGGCAAGAAACGAGCACCCAACAAGGAGAACCACATGAAACTGAGAACAGCGCTACTGAGCGCCGCCGCCTCGCTGGTCCTGGCCCCCGCGGCCATGGCCGATCGCGGGTCGGACGGCCAGTTGAACCTGATCTACTGGCAAGCGCCCTCGATCCTGAACCCCTATCTTTCGTCGGGCACCAAGGATCTGGAATCCTCGTCGATCGTGATCGAGCCGCTGGCCCGCTACAACCCCGCCGGAGAACTGGTGCCGTATCTGGCCGCCGACATTCCGACCGTGGCCAATGGCGGCGTTTCGGCCGACCTCAAGACCATCACCTGGAAGCTGAAGGACGGGCTGAAATGGTCCGACGGTTCGCCCGTGACCTCGGCCGACGTGGTCTTTACCGCGCAATATTGCATGCATCCCGAAGGCGGCTGCGCGCAGCTTTCGCATTTTGAGGGCGTCGACAAGGTCGAAGCCGTCGATCCGGCGACCATCAAGGTCTCCTTCAAGGAGCCGATGCCGAACCCCTATGGCCCGTTCGTCAGCTTTGAATCGCCAATCCTTCAGGCCAAGCAGTTTGCCGATTGCCTGGGCGCCAAGGCCCCGACCTGCACTGCGGCCAACACCGGCCCGATCGGCACCGGCCCCTTCGTGGTGACCAGCTTCAAGCCGAACGACGCGATCGAGCTGGCCGCCAACCCGAACTACCGCGACCCGGCCAAGCCTGCCTTCGCCAAGGTCAATTTCAAGGGCGGCGGCGACGCAGAAGCGGCGGCCCGGTCGGTCTTCGAGACGGGCGAATATGACTATGCCTGGAACCTCCAGCTGGCGCCCGACATCATCAAGCCGATGGTCGCGGCCGGCAAGGGCAAGGTCGTCGTGGCCTTTGGCAGCCTTGTCGAACGGATCGAGATGAACTTGACCGACCCGTCGCCCGATCTGCCCGAAGGCGAGCGGTCGACCGCCAAGCATCCGCATCCGATCCTGAGCGACGCCAAGGTGCGCGAAGCCCTGTCCAAGGCCATCGACCGGAACGTCCTGGTCGAGACCGGCTATGGCGAGGGCGGCAAGGCAACCTGCAATCTGGTCCCCGCCCCGGCGGCGGTCGCGTCGGACAATACCGGCTGTCTTGCCCAGGATGTCGAAGGCGCCAAGAAGCTTCTGGATGAGGCGGGCTGGAAGGTCGGCGCCGACGGAATCCGCGAGAAGGACGGCAAGAAGCTGCATCTGCTCTACCAGACCTCGACCAATGCGGTGCGTCAGGACTTCCAGGCGCTGATCAAGCAATGGTGGAACGACGTGGGCGTCGATGTCGAACTGAAGAATGTCGATGCGTCGGTCTTCTTCGGCGGCGATCCCGGTTCGCCCGATACGTTCCAGAAGTTCTATGCGGACGTGGAAATGTATGCCAACAACTTCACCGGCACCGATCCACAGACCTATCTTGCGCAATATACCTGCGTGAAGGCGCCGAAGCCGGAAACCCAGTGGCAGGGTGAAAACATCAACCGCTACTGCAATGCCGACTATGACAAGATGGTCGCCGAACTTGGGCAGACCGCCGATCCGGCCAAGCGGGCGGATATTTCCAAGAAGCTGAACGACATGCTGACCAAGGACAGCTTCACCATCGTACCGCTGGTCTGGCGCGGCACCAAGTCGGGCGTTTCCAACACGATCGCGGGCGAAGAGATCAACGCCTGGGACAGCGAACTGTGGAACATCGCCGACTGGTCGCGCGTCAAGTGACCTGACCTGACTTGACCTCCTGGGGGCGGGCCCGACTGCCCGCCCCCTCCCCCCCAGACATATGAACCGGGACGCCGATGCTTAACTATGCGCTCAGACGGCTGTTGATCGCTATTCCGACGCTTCTGTTCATCAGTCTCGTCATCTTCATCCTGCTCGACCTGGCCCCGGGCGACCCCCTGGCCGACCAGCCGCTGACCGTGTCGCCGGAAGTGCGTGAAAAGATGCGCATCGCGCTTGGCCTCGATCAGTCGATGTGGGTGCGCTATATCTTGTGGCTGAAACAATTCTTCTGGATCGAGCCGCTGAATTCGTTCGACGCGCTCTTTGGATCGCATCTCGCAGAGGGGCAGCAGCGCATCCTGTCCTGGCAGTTCCGATCACCGGCGATGGATGTGATCTGGCAGCGCATGCCGCAGACGCTGACTGTGGTCGGCATGGCCTATGTGATCGGCACACTTCTGGCGATCCCGATCGGGATTCTGTCGGCCTACCGGCAATACAGCTGGTTCGATCAGATCGGAACCTTCGTTTCGATGATCGGCTTTTCGGTGCCGACCTTCTTTACCGGCGTCCTGCTGATCATCATCTTCGCGGTCAAGCTGCAATGGTTCCCGTCGATCTATGACACCAACCTGCGGGTGACCGACTGGGCCAGCTTCAAGATGCAGGTGCGCCAGATGGCGATGCCCGTAACGGTGCTGTCGCTGTTCAACGCAAGCCAGCTCAGCCGGTTCATGCGTTCGGCCATGCTCGACAATCTCGGGCAGGACTATGTGCGCACGGCGCGCGCCAAGGGCATGACCGAATGGGTCGTGGTGATGAAGCATGTCCTGCGCAATTCGCTGATCCCTGTGGTCACGGTCATCGCCCTGGGCGTGCCCACAATCTTCGGGGGCGCCATCATCACAGAGCAGGTGTTCAAGGTGAACGGCCTTGGCCAGCTTCTGATCACCGCGATCTATGCCAACGATCTGCCGATGGTGCAGACCCTGACCTTCATCTTCGCGCTTCTGATCGTGTTCTTCAACCTGATCGCCGACCTGCTTTATGGCGTGCTCGACCCGAGGATCCGCTATGACTGACACGGCACCCGCACAAAAGGTCGACGAGGCGGTTCAGGCGCCGCGCAGCCAATGGCGCGATGTCTGGGATCAGTTCAAGACCCACAAGGGCGCCGTGGTCGGGTTGGTCATCTTCGGGGCAATCGTCGCGGCGGTCGTGTTTGGCCCGTGGCTCTGGCCGGTCGATGGTGCACGGCTCGACATTCTCGGCAAGAACAAGCCGATGAGCCTTGTCCATCCGATGGGAACCGACCAGCTCGGCCGTGACCAACTGGCGCGGATGATCGCGGGCGGCAAGGTGTCGATCGCCGTCGGCATGACCGCGATGGCGCTGAGCCTGTTTCTGGGCACGCTGATCGGGGTTCTGGCCGGCTATTTCAGGCGGCTGGACGGGCCGTTGATGCGCCTGACCGATCTTTTCCTGGCGCTGCCTCTCTTGCCGCTTCTCCTGCTGATGGTCACCCTGTTCCGCGAGCCCCTGTCGCGGCGGTTCGGGCCGGAAACCGGCATCTTCTTCCTGATCGTCTTCGCCATCGGCATCACCAGCTGGATGAACACCGCGCGCATCGTGCGGGGGGACGTGCTGACCATGAAGGAGCGCGAGTTCGTGCTGGCGGCACGGTCGGTCGGCACCCCGGCGCGGCGGATCGTGACACGGCATGTGCTGCCCAATGTCATGTCGCCGATCATGGTGTCGGCAACGCTCGGGATCGCCAATGCGATCATCACCGAATCGGCCCTGTCGTTTCTGGGCCTCGGCTTTCCGCCCGATTTCCCGACCTGGGGGCGGCTGTTGTTCGAGGGGGTTTCGTACATGCAGCAGGCGCCCGAGCGGGTGATCTGGCCGGGGCTGGCGATTTCGCTGACGGTTCTGTCGGTGAACTATATCGGCGACGGCTTGCGCGACGCGCTCGACCCCCGCATCCGCGGGCGCTAGGCGACAAGGCCGGGGGTTTTCCACCCCCGGACCCCCGGAGGATATTTGCGCCACAATGAATGCGATCAGTGCATGGATCGACGGATGCGGCGCAGCGCCAGCCAGGCGGTCGCCATCACCACAGGGACAAGTGCCGCGGTGAGGAGCGTCTTTTCGACATGCAGGGCCTCGGTCAGGGGCAGAAGCACATAGGTCGCCAGGCTGACCGCGTAATAGCTGATCGCCACGACCGACAGCCCCTCGATCGTATGCTGGAGGCGCAGGGCGAGGTCGGCGCGGCGGTCCATGCTTTCGAGCAGGCGCTGGTTCTGGGCGGAGCGTTCGACCTCGACCCGCGTCGACAGAAGTTCGCCGGCGCGGGCGGCGCGCTGGCCCATCTGGTCGAGGCGCCGTTCGGCCGATTTCACCGTACGGATTGCCGGATCGTAGCGGCGGCGCATGAATTCGCCGAACGTCTGGCGGCCCTCGAGCCGGGCTTCGCGCAGAACCTCGATCCGCTGGTTGACGATCGCCTCGTAGGCCGCCGTGGCACCGAAGCGGAAGGAATGCCGTGTGGCAAGACTTTCAAGCTCGGCCGAGATATCGAGAAGCTGATGGAGCGTTGCTTCGGCTGCGGTGTGGTCGTCGTTCAGGGCGGCGACCAGCGCCGCGAGGCGCGGTTCGAGCGGGTTGAGCCGCGCGGTCAGGTCACGCGCGCGGCCGAGCCCGAGCATCGACATGGCGCGGTAGGTCTCGATCTCGCACAGGCGCTGGACGATGCGGCCGATCCGGCGCGGGCCGGTGCCGGGGCGAACGAAGACGGCAAAGCGCATCTGGCCGGTGGGATCGATGCGGAAGTCGCCTGCGATGATCGCAACCTCGTCCAGCACCCAGGAACAGGCAAGGCTTTCAGGCACGAACCAGTCGTCGATCCTGGCAAGCGCCCCGGCCGGGTCATCGGGCAGAGGTTCGACGCGGATCGAAAGGGCGGCGAGCCGCTTGCCGGGCATGGTGGCCAGCCAGTCCGGCGGAAAGACATCGGCGTCGGCCGGATCGAAGGCGCGCGCACCAAGGCCGGCACTGAAGGCCGAGTAGGTGACAAACTCGGTGTGGCTTTCCCATTTCAGATCGTGCCGGCCGATCGTAGCGGCATAATGGGTCGCGTCCGGTTGGGGGTGCGAGACGCCGTGACGGTCGACGAGCGCGACAAGATGGGCCCGGTCGGCGGCACGATCGCGGTTGGCGGCCTCGACGGGTTCCTTGATGGCGACATAGACCGCCTGGCAGGGCAGGCTCAGGGCGGGAAAGGGGCGGGCGTGAAGCTCGTTGACGAGGGCATAACGCAGGGGGTGGTCTTCGATCTCGGGCATGGCGGGGCGTTCCAGGGGGTGCGGCAACCCTAGCGCCCGCGCCGGCGATTACAGCCCCCCGTTGCGGGACACGCCCGTATACTGGCTTTTCTGCAACGCTGTCGCCTGCTCACGGACAACCCTCCCCGCCCCGCGGTCAGGCCGCCGCGAAAACCTCGCGCGCGGCGTTCAGCCCGTTGATCGCCGCGGGCAGCCCGCCATAGACGGCCATCTGCCAGATCGCCTCGGTGATCTCGGCGCGGGTGGCACCGGCGGCCAGCGCATGTTCGATATTCACCTTCAACTGCGGGGTGGTTTGCCCGCCGAGAGCGGTCAGGGCAGCGACGGTGCAAAGCTGGCGCGTGCGCAGATCGAGGCCCGGGCGGGCATAGTGCCGGCCATAAGCCCATTCGACCAGGCTTTCCGCAAAGCCTTCGATCTGGCCGTCGTAGCGCTCTGCCAGCACCTCTTCCAGAAGGGGGTTCAGTTTGGCCACCACGGCGCGCCCCTTGGTCAGTGCGTCGGTCATGTTCAGTCTCCTTCGTTGCCGGCGGATGCCTCGTCGCGTCGGTAGAGTGCGATCTTTTCGTCCATCAACCCCAGGACCCGTTGCAGGCTTGCCAGCCGTTCGGCCAGAGCGCTGCGATGCTGTTCAAGCATCTGCCGCCGGCGGGCCACGGTTGCCGGACCGAGATGGCGAAGCCGCGCATAGCGGATACGGTCGGCCTGCTTCATGCCGGTCGCACACAGCTGCACCAGGAACGCCACCCAGGTCAGGATTTCGGGGTCATAGTCCCGCCGCCCGGCCGCGTCGCGCGCCGGAGGCCGGATCAGGCCGATCTTTTCGTAAAAGCGCAGCGTATCGACGGTCAGCCCAGTTTGCCGCGCAAGGTCTCCTATCTGCATGAAAAAGGTCCCTGCGACTCGAATCACGGGGACCTTACAGGCTGGAGCGCACTCCAGCTCAAGCTGGTATTTTCAGGCGATCAGCGGCAGAAGGCTGTCGATGCTTTTCTTGGCGTCGCCGTAGAACATGCGGGTGTTTTCCTTGTAGAACAGCGGGTTCTCGATGCCGGAATAGCCGGTGCCCTGCCCGCGCTTGGACACGAAGACCTGTTTCGCCTTCCAGCATTCCAGCACTGGCATGCCGGCAATGGGCGAGTTCGGGTCTTCCTGCGCAGCCGGGTTCACGATGTCGTTCGAGCCGATGACGATGGCAACATCGGTGTTGGGGAAGTCGTCATTGATCTCGTCCATTTCCAGCACGATGTCATAGGGCACCTTGGCCTCGGCAAGCAGAACGTTCATGTGGCCGGGCAGGCGGCCGGCCACCGGGTGAATGGCAAAGCGCACCGTCTTGCCCGCCGCCCGCAGCTTGCGCGTTAGTTCCGACACCGATTGCTGGGCCTGCGCCACCGCCATCCCGTAGCCCGGGATGATGATGATGCTGTCAGCGTCGTTCAGGGCCGCGGCCACACCTTCGGCGTCGATGGCGATCTGTTCGCCGGCGATCTCCATCGCCGGGCCGGTCGTATTGCCGAAGCCGCCCAGGATGACGCTGATGAACGACCGGTTCATCGCCTTGCACATGATGTAGGACAGTATCGCGCCCGACGAGCCGACCAGAGCGCCCGTGACGATCAGAAGATCATTGCCAAGGGTAAAGCCGATCGCCGCCGCCGCCCAGCCCGAGTAGCTGTTCAGCATCGACACCACGACCGGCATGTCGGCCCCGCCGATCCCCATGATCAGGTGATAGCCGATGAAGAAGGCGAGAAGCGTCATCAAGAGCAGCGACCAGATGCCGGCGCCGTTGAAATACAGGACCAGCAGGATCAGCGACCCGATCGCGGCGGTGGCGTTCAGAAGATGCCCGCCGGGCAGTTTCCTGGCCTTGCCGTCGACCTTGCCCGCAAGCTTGCCGAAGGCCACGACCGAGCCGGTGAAGGTGACCGCCCCGATGAATACGCCAAGGAACACCTCGACATGCATGATCGCGATCTCGACCGCATCCTTGTGGGCGAGCACTCCGGCAAAGCCGGTCAGGGCGGCGCGGGCGCCGTCGTCCAGGCCCAGGACGCGCCCCAGTTCGAGATGCGCATTGTAGCCGATGAACACTGCCGCTAGGCCGACAAAACTGTGCAGCGCCGCCACCAATTGCGGCATTTCGGTCATCTGCACCCGGCCCGCGACATACCAGCCCAGGACGGAGCCGCCCGCCACCATCAGCGCGATGACGAACCCGTGGCCGACGCCAGGGCCGAAGATCGTGGCAAAGACCGCAAGGCCCATGCCGACGATGCCGTACCAAACCGCGCGCTTGGCGCTTTCCTGGCCCGAAAGCCCGCCCAGCGACAGGATGAAGAGAACGGCAGCGGCAATATAGGCCGCAGACACGATACCGATGGTCATTGTCTCCATCCCCCCCTTACGATTTCTGGAACATGGCGAGCATCCGGCGCGTGACCAGAAAGCCCCCCACGACATTGATCGACGCGATCAGAACAGAAAGCGCGGCCAGAACCACCACCAGCCACGATCCCGACCCGACCTGCAACAGCGCGCCGAGAATGACGATGCCCGAAATCGCGTTGGTCACCGCCATCAGGGGCGTGTGCAGCGAATGCGACACGTTCCAGATCACCTGGAAGCCGACGAAGCAGGCCAGCGCGAAGACGATCAGATGCGACATGAACGCCGCGGGCGCATAGGCCCCCACGACCAGCATCAACGCGGTGCCGATCGCCAGCAGGCCGACCTGGCTGCGGGTCTGGGCGCTGAAGGTCGCCAGTTCCTGCGCACGCTTCTCCTCGACCGTCAGTTCGCGGGCCTTTTCCTTGGGCTTGGCGGCGGCGATGGCCGCGATCTTCGGCGGCGGGGGCGGGAAGGTGATCGCGCCGGCATGGGTCACCGTCGCGCCCCGGATCACGTCATCCTCCATGTTCTGAACGATAACCCCGTCTTTTCCCGGGGTCAGGTCGGTCAGCATGTGGCGGATATTGTTGGAATAAAGGGTCGAAGCCTGAGCTGCCATGCGGCTTGGGAAATCGGTGTAGCCGATGATGGTCACCCCGTTCGGCGACACCACTTTTTCGTCGGCCACGGTCAGGTCGCAGTTGCCGCCCCGCTCGGCGGCAAGGTCCACGACCACCGACCCGGGCTTCATCGCCGCCACCATGTCGGCCAACCACAGTTTCGGCGCATCGCGCCCTGGAATGAGCGCGGTGGTGATGACGATATCCATCTCGGGCGCAAGTTCGCGGAACTTGGCCAGCTGCTTTTCGCGGAACTCGGGGCTTGAGGGCGCCGCGTAGCCGCCGGTCGCAGCGCCGTCCTGGGCCGGCTCGAACTCGAGAAAGACGAAATTCGCCCCCATCGATTCGATCTGCTCGGCCACTTCGGGGCGCACGTCGAACGCATGGACGATGGCGCCAAGGCTTGTCGCCGTGCCGATCGCTGCAAGGCCCGCGACACCGGCGCCGATCACCAGAACCTTTGCCGGCGGCACCTTGCCTGCGGCCGTCACCTGCCCGGTGAAGAAGCGGCCAAAATTGTTCCCGGCTTCGATCACCGCGCGGTAGCCGGCGATATTGGCCATCGACGACAGGGCATCCATCTTCTGGGCGCGCGAAATCCGCGGCACCATGTCCATGGCGATGACCGTGGCGCCCTCTTTGTTGCAGGTGTCCAGCAGGTCCTTGTTCTGGGCCGGGTAGAAGAAGGAAATCAGTGTCTGCCCGGCGCGCAGCCGCTTGGCCTCGGCCTCGGCCGGCGGGCGCACCTTGGCCACCACGTCAGCCTCCTTGAACAGCGCCGCCGCGGTCTTGACGACCATCACCCCCGCTGCGGCATAGGCCGCGTCCGAAAGGCCCGCGCCGGCGCCGGCACCCGTCTCGATCAAACATGTATGCCCGAGCTTTTGAAGCTGAACCGCGCTTTCTGGCGTCATCGCCACGCGCGCTTCGCCGGCAAATACCTCTTTCGGTGTCCCGATCTTCAAATCTCTACCCCCTCTGTAAAGAGATTGCCGTCCCCCATGCGGCCCTGCCGGACCGAGGTGCCCGCCGCCGCCGCATCGCAGCGCGGCCGTATCGTCATCCGCATCGTCAAAGCCAGCGCCGGGTCCGTCTTCGATAATCCTCGAATTCCGCTCCGAACGCGTGCAGCATCGCCGCCTCTTCGCCCCGGATAAACCGCCTGTAGATCAGGTGCATGAACAGGGCAACCAGTGGTAGCGCAATCAACGCCTGCCAAAAGAAATACAACCCGACCAGCAGAAGCGCGTCGGCCAGATAGATCGGATTGCGACTGAAGCGGAACACCCCGCCCGTGACCAGCCGGGCCGGGATCTGACGCGGCAGAATGGTCGTGCGCGCCCACAGCATCTGGGCGGCGGCGGCGGCCATCAGCGCCAGCGCGAAACCGACCATGGCGGCGCCCAGAACAGGCAGGTGCGGATAAGACAGCGGATAGATCCGCCCGGCCAGGGCGCCAATCGCCGCGAAGCCAGCCAGCCAGACCGGGGGGAAATCGACCTCGCGCGCGATCACCGCATTCTCCATTCCTGCGCCCCGCAGCCTAAGGGCCACAGGTGCGGGCTGCAAGGCCGCTCTGCACCCCCGTCAGGGGCGCGCAGCCCGGTTTCTGCGGCGCAAATTCGCTGGCATTCGGCGCGATATTATTTTAAACATGAAACAACCACCCTCGTGCAAAGGCCGCCCATGACGACCGATTTCACCCAGACCCGCGCCGCGTTCCACCTGCCTGCGGGCACTATCTATCTTGATGGCAATTCTCTTGGCCCGCTGCCCCGTGCGGCGGCCGAACGGGTGCGTGCCGCGATCGAGGACGAATGGGGCGAAATGCTGATCACCGGCTGGAACCGGGCCGGCTGGATGGACATGCCCGCACGCCTTGGCGACCGGCTCGGCCGGCTGATCGGCGCCAGGCCGGGCAGCGTGGTCCTGGGCGACACCCTGTCGATCAAGGTCTATCAGGCGCTGGCATCGGCGCTGGAACTCAACCCCACGCGCAAGGTGATCCTGTCGGACACCGGCAATTTCCCGTCGGACCTTTATATGGCCGACGGGCTGGTGCGGACCCTCGGGCAGGGTTACGAACTGCGCACCGTGGCGCCCGAGGCGGTCGAGGCGGCCATCGCCCCCGATCTTGCCGTCCTGATGCTGACCGAAGTCGATTACCGGACGGGCCGCAAGCACGACATGGCCCGGCTGATCGCGAAGGCGCACGGCCTGGGCGTGCCGGTCGTCTGGGATCTTGCGCATTCGGCCGGGGCGCTGCCGGTCGATCTGGCGGGAACTGACGCCGATTTCGCCGTGGGCTGCACCTACAAATACCTCAACTCCGGCCCCGGCGGCCCGGCCTTCATCTATGTCGCCCCGCGCCTTGCCGACCGCGTGCGTCCTGCCCTTTCGGGCTGGCTTGGGCACGACCGGCCCTTTGCCTTCGATCAGGCCTACCGGCCCGGCCGCGGGATCGAACGGATGCGGGTCGGAACTCCGCCGATCCTGCAACTGGCGGCACTGGACGCGTCGCTCGATATCTGGGACAGGGTCGACATGCTGGATGTGCGGGCGCAGTCGATTGTGCTGACTGAGGCCTTCATTCAGGGGGTCGAGGCCGCCTGCCCGACGCTGACGCTGGCCAGCCCGCGCAATCCGGCCGACCGCGGCAGCCAGATCAGCTTTCGCCATGCACAAGGCTATGCGATCATGCAGGCCCTGATCGCCCGGGGCGTGATCGGCGATTTCCGCGCCCCTGACATTCTGCGCTTCGGCTTCACCCCGCTTTACACGACCATGGAGGATGTAACGGGTGCCGTTGCCATTCTAGCAGAGGTGATGGAGAAATCGCTGTGGGACCGTCCCGACTACAAGACCCGCGCCAGGGTGACATGAAACCGGCGCTACGCCTCTACCGGCCCGGCGACCGCGCGGCCTGTGCGCATATCTTCTACCGCGCCGTCCGCCAAGGAGCTTCCGCCTTTTACAACGAAGCGCAGCGGGCCGCCGGGGCGCCTTCGGATCAGCCCCACCCTGACCTGCCCGACAAGCTTCCTGATCAATGGTGCTGGGTCGCGGAACGGCCCGGCCGGGTTGTCGGCTTCATGTCGATTTGCCGTGACGGATATCTCGACATGGCCTGTGTTCTGCCAGAGGAAATGGGCCGGGGAACTGCGAGCGCCCTTTGTCGCAATCTGCTGGCCAAGGCGCGCTGCGAACAGTTGCCACGCCTGACGGTCCTTGCCAGTCATCTGGCCCGCCGATTTTTCAGCAAGCTCGGCAGGCGTGTCGAAAGCACGGAGAACCTGGCAAAGGCCGGAGAGGTCTATGAGGTTTTCCACATGGTTCTTGATGAGGTCAACGCGGTGCATCCCGGTGTCTGATCCTTGCGGCCACCGCGAACCACCCCTTGCCCGGCCCGGCGCCTGGGCCGGCCTCTGGCGGCGGATGGGCGTCAAGGCGGCCCTGTCCGCCCGGATTGGCTGAGAATTCGCCGGGGGTTCGGCCCTTCATGCTATTCTCACCCAATCTCGACGGAGTTTTCCATGACCCAACCCTACGACCCGGCGCATGAAGGCGCACAAATGGCCTTCGACGGGCGCATGTCCTACGGCGACTATCTCGGCCTTGACGCGATCCTTACGGCGCAGAAACCGCTGAGCGGCGCGCATGACGAGATGCTCTTCATCATCCAGCACCAGACCTCGGAACTGTGGATGAAGCTGGCCCTGCACGAGATCGGGGCGGCGCGGTCCTCGATCGCGGCCGGGGCGCTCGAGCCGGCCTTCAAGATGCTGTCGCGGGTCGCGCGGATCATGGAACAACTGAATTCCGCCTGGGACGTGCTGCGCACCATGACGCCTTCGGATTACACGCGGTTTCGCGACGATCTTGGCCAGTCGTCCGGCTTTCAGTCGTGGCAGTACCGGCTGATCGAGTTTGCCGTCGGCAACCGCAATGCAGCGATGCTGAAGCCCCACGCCCACCGGCCGGACGTGATGGCCCTGCTTGCGGCCGAACTGGCGCGGCCGTCGCTTTACGATGTGGCGCTGGCGGCATTGGCGCGGGGGGGCCTGCCGGTGCCGGCCGACGTTCTCGCGCGCGATGTCAGTCAGCCCTGGGTCGCCGACGACCGGGTCGAGGCGGCATGGCGCACAGTCTATGCCGCACCTGAGGCGCACTGGCCGCTTTACGAACTGGCCGAGAAGCTGGTGGATTTCGAGGATTATTTCCGCCGCTGGCGGTTCAACCATGTCACCACGGTCGAACGGGTGATCGGGCTGAAGCGCGGCACCGGTGGCACGGGGGGTGTAAGCTACCTGCGCCGGATGCTCGAGGTCGAGTTGTTCCCCGAGCTTTGGCACCTGCGCACCAGCCTGTGAGACTCGGGCAACGCCCGCTTGGGGCGCACCGGGCCGGGGTGGGCATATCGGGGCGCATGATGCATGCCGGTGCCGCGCATTTCAGGCTGCCGGGCTGCGCGCTTTCTATGGGTGGTACCGACGGCCCGGCTCGAACGGGCGACCCCTAGATCCACAATCTAGTGCTCTAACCAACTGAGCTACGTCGGCACTTGGGGGCGATGTAACGCCCTGCCCTTTTGATTGCAAGGGGCAGATTTCCGCGCCGGACCATCCCGGAAATTCACAGGTCGCATTCCCAGTGCTGGTCGATGACCTCGGCGCCAAAGGCTGTGGCCGCGGCTTCGCCCGTTACCCGCCAGCCGTATTTTTCGTATAGCGCACAGGCCGCCAGATGGCTTTTGTGGGTCCAGAGCACCATGCGCCGATAGCCCCGGTCGCGCGCGAACGCCATGCAGTCCTCGATCATGCGCCGGCCAAGGCCCTGCCCCCGCGCCAGCGGCTCGATCAGGAACAGGCGCAGGCGCGCTGCATCGTCGGTTTCGCGCACGCAGAAGATACAGCCCAGCCGCACGACGCCCACACGGGCGATCCAGGCGCGTTCGCGGGCAGGATCGCGGGTTTCGACAAAGCGCGCGACGATGCCCGCGACCAGCGCCTCGAAGCCGATGTCATAGCCTTCGTCGCTTGCGTAAAGGGCGCCGTGGCGCATGATCACCCAGCCTGCATCGCCGGGCGCGAGGTCGGTCAGCGTAACCGGCCACGGGGGCTCGGCAAGCGCCAGGCGCATCCGGTCGGCGCCATCGATCAGCGCGGCGCAGCGATCAGCGCCAAGCCGGTCGAGCCGGTCGGCCAGGTCGCCGCGCGACCGCGCTTCTAGCGGGGTCATGGCCGCCTGCCCCGCTGGGGTCAAAGCCACCTTGCGGCGGCGGGCGTCGCTTGCATCCACCCCGCGCGCCACCCAGCCCCGCCGCTCGAATCCTTGCAGGACCCGGCTCACATAGCCTTCGTCAATCGCCAGGCGCGCGGCCAGATCGCGGGCCGTTCCGGGCGACCCGTGGGCCAGTTCGTAGAGCACCCGCACCTCGCCCACGCCAAGCCCCGAGCCAAGATAGCTGCGCCCGAGCAGCCCCAATTCGCGCGTGTAGATGCGGTTGAAATCGCGCAGACGGTCGATATCGTCCATGACGGCCCCCTTGGTCAAGCCAAGGTAAGGCCGAATTACTTGATTCCATCAAGTATTTATCCGCCTTGTCTGCTTCCCCGATCCGGGCTAGCGAAAAGCGGCGCACAGGGAGGCGGAGATGGGCATCGACAAGGAAAGCGACATCGCGGCCAATATCCAGATCGGGCCGACCAGCCTTGGCATGGTGCGCATCTATATCGAAGGCGACGGGATCGAGCTGCCGCTCGACTTCGACCCCGAAGAGGCGGAAGAGATCGCCGAGGAACTGCGCGCGGCGGCCGAGGCGGCACGCGCCATGGGGGCCGCGCCTAAGGCAAAGCCGAAAAAGCGCTGATCCCGTCGGCGGTGACGCCAGGGTCGCGCAGGGCGTGCAGGCGCAGGGCGGCATGGCGGGCGAATTTCTGCACCATCACCTTGCGCCGGGCGCCCGCAAGCGGGCTTTCGGGCCCCATGCGCAGGATTTCGGCATCATAGCCATCGGCGATCATCAGACCACTGCCATCGGGCAGAAGATCGACCGGGAAATCCGCATCCACCGCCCAGAAGAACCGATCCGCCCATTCCAGATAATTCATCCACTTGCGGTCCGACGTGAAATCGGTGCGCGAAGACTTGCACTCGATCACCCAGATCTCGCCCCTGGGGCCCAGCCCCATCACATCGACCCGCAGGCCGGGCGCCGGAACCAGCTCCTGCACAGACACGAACCCATGCCCGAGAAGATGGCGGCACACGCCACGCGCAAGGATCTGTCCGGGCATCAGCGGTTCGGTCATGCACGCACTATGAACACATCATGAACATCGCGCAAGCCTTGCGCCGGACGCGACTTGCGCCTATTTCTGGGTGTGGCGGGTTCTGCCCCTCTCGTGGTCGGCACTTTTCCAGTGGCCGATAAGCATCTCCGAGGGAGCTGGCTCTGCCAGGGTCCTGGCCCTGGTATCTGGCGACCACCTGAAAACATCAGGCTCTCGGGAAATTAACGCCGTCACGGCTGCCGCGGTTCCCGCCACTCCGCCCGCACCGCCACGCGCTGGGGTACCGCGACCGGAAGGCGCACTGCGGTGCCACGCGTCGGTCCGTCGCCCACGTCGAGCCGCATCACCGCATAGGCGAATTGCACGCCGGAAAAGACGATGGCGTTGAACACCACAAGCATGACGACCGCGACCCAGCCTGCCGGGTCGGCGAGGATAAGATGACGCAGATGGGCGACATTGAGCGCCACCAACAGGGCGGTAAAGCCGATGGCCAGCGCGACGCCGATGGCGACATGACGGATATACAGCCGGACAAGCTCGGGCATTGCGGCACCTCTCTTCCTTGCCCAAACTTAACCCTTGAGCCCAGATTTTCCAGAGGCATTTCGCCGCAGCGGCCGGCGTCGGCTCAGCCCAGCCAGAGCGTGGCCAGGGCCAGCGCCGCCGGCAGGGTCTGAACAAGAAGAATTCGGCGCGATGCGGTCGCGGCACCGTAGAGCCCGGCGACCCCGACACAGGCCAGAAAGAAGGCGGCGATCTGGCGGCCAAAACCCGGATCGGCGGCCAGAAGCGACCAGATCAGCCCGGCGGAAAGAAAACCGTTGTAGAGACCCTGATTGGCGGCCATCACCCGCGTTGCCGGAAAAAGATCGCGCGGAAAACCGCGAAAGACCTTTGGCCCCCGGCTTTCCCAGGCGAACATTTCAAGCCACAGGATATAAAGATGCAAGACGGCGATCAGGCCGATCAGGACCTGGGCAAACGCGGGCATCAGAATGCCTCGGGCCGGGCCTCGCGGGCCATGTGGTCGAGGACGGCATTGACGAAGCGCGGCTCTTTGCCATCCGGGAAAAAGGCGTGGGCGACATCGACATATTCGGTGATGACCACGCGCGGCGGCGTGCCGGGCTGTGCAAGTTCGGCCCCCGCCGCGCGGAAGAGCGCGCGCAGCACCGGATCGATCCGGGCGATCGGCCATTTTGCCACCAGTGCGCGGTCGGTCATCTGGTCGATCCGCGCCTGAAGATTGACCGCCTCCTCGACGATCTGGCGAAAAAGCGCGGGGTCGGCCTCGGCCATCTCGTCGCCTTCATAGACCGCGCCGAACCGGTGCGTCTCGAATTCGCGGCACACCGTGTCGATGGTCTGGCCAGATGCTTCCATCTGGAAAAGCGCCTGCACGGCATAAAGGCGCGCGGCGGATTTCATCTGGCGCTTTTCGTCGGCGTTGGGTTTTCGGTCAGGCTCGCTCATGCGCGGGTCGGTCCCTTGATTTCGCCGGCGATCTGGAATTCGCCGCCTTGCGGGCGGAACCCCATACCCTTGGTCTGGCGCGCCCATTTGCGCGACAGGGCAATCAGATGCAAGGCCGCCGCCGCCGCCCCGCCACCCTTGTTCTGGCCGTTCGGGTCGGCCCGCACCACCGCCTGTTCGCGGCTTTCCACGGTCAGGATACCGTTTCCGACGCAGGCACCCGACAGGCCAAGCATGGTCAGACCGCGCGAACTGTCGTTGCAGACCGTGTCATAGTGCGTGGTCTCGCCCCGGATCACGCAGCCAAGGGCGACGAACCCGTCGTAGTCGGCCATGCGAAAGGCCATGCCGATGGCAGCTGGTACTTCCAGCGCGCCTGGCACCTCGACAAGATCGACTGTTGCGCCAGCCGCCTCAGCCGTGGCGCGTGCCCCTGCGATCAGATTGTCGGCAATATCGCGGTAATAGGGCGCCACCACGATCAACAGCTTCACCGCCGTGTCGAATTTCGGCAGCGGCATCGTATAGTGGCTTTCCGATCCGGCCATGGCTTATTCCTTTGCAATCGGGCGGGTGCCGGTGATTTCCAGGCCATAGGCGTCAAGCCCGACGATCTTGGGCATGGCCGAGTTTGACAGAAGCTCGATCCGGTGCAGGCCCAGGGCCGCCAGGATCTGCGCGCCAAGGCCATACTGGCGCAACCGGTGCGGCGCCACTTCTTCGTCAAGGGCGAGCTTCATCGCGGTGTCGCGCAACAGCACCACCGCACCGCGCCCCTCGGCGGCGATGACACGCATCGCGGCGGGCACCTGACCGGCGTGCGCGGGATGGAGGCCGAGCACGTCCTCGAGCGGGTTCAAGGAATGCATCCGCACCAGAACCGGTGCGGGCGTGGCAATGTCACCCTTGGTCAGGACGATATGTTCGGCCCCCTGCGTCGCATCCGCAAAGACACGCATCGACCAGTCGCCGCCATGCAGCGAGGTGACCGGTCGCTGCGCAATTTCGCGCACCAGACTATCATTGCGCAACCGATAGGCGATCAGATCCGAGATGGTGCCGATCTTCAGCCCATGTTTCTTCGCAAAGCCGATCATGTCTGGCAACCGGGCCATGGTGCCGTCTTCGTTCATGATCTCGCAGATCACGCCGGCGGGGTTCAGGCCCGCGAGCCGCGCCACATCGGTCGCAGCCTCGGTATGGCCGGCACGGACCAGCACGCCGCCGTCGCGGGCCCGCAGCGGGAAAATATGGCCGGGTGTGGCAATATCGGCCGCACTCTTTCCGGGGTCGATCGCCACCGCGATGGTGCGGGCGCGGTCATGGGCGGAAATGCCGGTCGTCACCCCCTCGCGCGCCTCGATCGAGATGGTGAACGCGGTTTCATGGCGCGACGAATTCTTGGTGGACATCAACGGCAGGCCAAGCGCCTCGATCCGCTCGGCCGGCAGCGTCAGGCAGATCAGGCCGCGCCCGTGGGTGGCCATGAAATTCACCGCCTCGGGCGTGGCCATCTGCGCGGGGATCACCAGATCGCCCTCATTCTCGCGGTCCTCGTGATCGACAAGGATGAACATGCGCCCGTTGCGCGCCTCGTTGATGATTTCCTCGGTGGGGGAAATCGCCCGTTTAAGATGATCCGTCATCGCCGCGCCCCTGGCCGAATGTCTTTGCGCCAGCCCATAGCCCAAGCCCGGCCGATTGGCCAGAGGCGGCCTCAGCCGGCGGTGGTGCCGAAATAGCGGTCAGCCGCAAGATATCCGGCCATGCGGCCCGTCTCGACCCAACCCCGCTCGAGCGCGGTATCGCCAATCACCAGCACCTGATCGGCCGCAAGACGGCGCGTGGCGAGGAAATCGACGATCAGCCTACGCGTTTCGCCCCAGCCCTGCGCAAGGCCCGGTGCTGGCAGGCCCGCGTCGAACGACAGCCCCTGCCGGACAAGATCGGCCAGAAGGCGGTCGGGCAGATGCGGCGGCTGCGCTGCGATCATGCGGGCAAGGTTGCGCGTAGCGGCGATCTTTTCCGCCCGCGCAGGTTCCAGTCGCTGACCCTCGCGCAAGAGGCGCAAGGCGTTGGTCGAAAAGAGAAAGGCCACGATATCGTGACCCGTGGTCGCGCGCACGCCCGCATAGGTCTTGTAGTCGAGGCCGATTTCCGCCGCGCGTTTCACCCGCAGCCGCACCACCTCGATCGGCAGAACCGGCAAGAGCCGCGCCCGCGCCGCCCGCCAGCAATGGGCGCGCCAGCTTCTGCCCGCGCCCATGTCCGGGCCGCCGTTATGTCCGATCAGGTGGGTCATCTCGCGCCTCACTTTGCCGGGGCCGTCACCCGAAGGCAAGCGCCGGGGCACGTCCCGGCCCTCAAGCCGGCGCCCGACCGGGCCGCCTCGGCCCCCGAAACTTCCCTGTTCGCGGCCCATCCATGACAGTTTCACCCCAGGCGTGGCGCCGGCAGGAGGCGTTCGTATCTTCGGGCGGCAGTTCGGCGTGACGCCTGGGAGACAGCAGACATGGCACATTACATCATCAGCGGCAGCTACACCGCAGCCGGAATGAAGGGGATGATGGCAAAGCCGGCCAATCGGGAAAACGACGTCCCGCCGCTGATCGAGGCGGGTGGCGGCAAGCTGATCAGCTACTACGTCACCACCGGAGAGACCGGCATCCAGATGGTCGTGGAAGGCGCCGACGCCCAAGGCATTCTCGCGGCGCTGATGGTCGCTGGCGGCTCGGGCGCAGTCAGTGGCCTGAAGACGGTGCAAGCCTTCACATCGGAGGAGTTCGTCGCGGCGCAGAAACGCGCGGGCACCATCGCGGGCAGCTACAAGGCACCGGCCTGATCCAGGCTGGGACACGCCACCGCGCGCCCCACCCACCATCCGCCCGCGCCCGCACGCCGCGAACGGCCCAGTTCCGGCAACGCATTGGTCAGTCCGAATGTCCGCTCAGCCGACCGACGCGATCTTGTAACATGTCATCAGAGTCGCCGTCCCAGCCTCAGCGGTTCGCCCAGTCCTGCATCCGGGCGACGTAGCGGGCGAGCGTGTCGATCTCGATGTTAACGAGGTCGCCCGCCTTCGCCTGGCCCCAGGTGGTGACGGCCTTGGTGTGGGGGATGATGTTGACGCCGAAATTGGCGCCCGTCACCTCATTCACGGTCAGCGAGGTGCCGTTCAGCGCCACCGATCCTTTCGGAGCAATGAATCCGGCCAGCGCCTCGGGCGCGCGGAAGGTGAAGCGGGTCGATGCGCCTTCGTCGTGCAGGCTGACGATTTCCGCCACTCCATCGACATGGCCCGAAACGATATGGCCGCCCAGTTCGTCACCGACCTTCAGCGCTCGCTCGAGGTTCAGGCGCTTGCCGACGCGCCAGCCCACCCCGGCGTCGCCGATAGAGGTGCGGGCGACACTTTCGGCCGAAATCTGCACGTCGAACCAGCCGCGCGGGGCGGTGCCGGTGTCGGTGCCAGTGGCGATGACCGTCAGGCAGACCCCATCGCAGGCGATCGAGGCGCCGATGGCGACATGATCCACCGGATAGGCCGTGGCGATACGGGCGCGCAGATCGCCCTCTTGCTCAAGCGCGATCACCTCGCCGATATCGGTCACGATCCCTGTGAACATCGGGTTTCTCCTTGTTTGGTCCTGCCTAGCCCTGTCGCGCCGCCCGTGCAAGACAGCAGTTTTCCCGTGACAGGGAGCGCGAAAGGCGGCAGACCGGGGGCATGGATCTGAGTGCCAAGATCGAGACCGGGGTGGCCGCCGCAGCGGGGCGTGGCACGGCGGGGATGCGTTTTCTGATGCTGCAGGGCCCGCACGGGCCGTTCTTCGGCCAGTTGGCGGACATGCTGCGGCGGGCCGGGGCCGAAGTCTGGCGCGTGGGCTTCAACCGGGGCGATCAGGTCTTCTGGCGGCGCGCGAATTACATCGCCTTCGCCGACCGGCCCGAGGTCTGGCCCGCCGCCTGCGCCACCCTGTTCGACACCCATGCCATCACCGATCTCGTCCTTTACGGCGACGCCCGGCAGATCCATGCCGAAGCCATCGCCGTTGCCCGGGCGCGCGGCCTGCGGGTTCACGTGTTCGAGGAAGGTTACCTGCGCCCCTATTGGGTCACGTATGAGCGCGGCGGGGCGAACGGCCATTCGCGGCTGATGACACTGCCAGTCGCCGACATGCACCGCGCGCTGGCCGATAGAAGGATCGACCAGCCGCCCGCGCCCGCTACCTGGGGCGACATGCGCGAACATATGTTCTATGGCGCGCTTTACCATTTCTTCGTCATGGCGCTGAACCGGCGCTACCCGCATTTCCGGCCCCACCGGGGCATTTCGGTCTTGCAGGAATTCCGTCTGCACTACCGGCGGCTGGCGCTGATGCCCTGGCTTCGGTTCGAGCGGGCGCGGGCGACCTGGAAGATCAGGTGGGGCGGCTTTCCCTATCATCTGGTCCTCTTGCAGCTCGAACATGATGCGAGCTTTCGCGCTCATTCCGATTTCGCCTCGCAAGCCGAATTCGTGGCGCTCTGCCTCGACGGGTTCGCCGAAGGCGCGGCCCCCCACCATCATCTGGTCTTCAAGGCGCACCCGCTCGAAGACGGGCGGATCGCCCTTGGCCGGCTGGTGGCCGACGGGGCGCGGGCGCGCGGGCTGGCCGGGCGGGTGCATTTTGTCCGGGGCGGCAAATTGGCCGCGCTGCTGGCGGGGGCCCGGTCGGCGGTGACCGTCAATTCCACCGCCGGCCAGCAGGCGCTTTGGCGCGGTCTGCCGCTCAGGGCCTTCGGCCGCGCCGTCTATGCAAAGCCCGAATTCGTGTCGGACCAGCCGCTGGCCGGCTTTTTCACCGATCCGCGCCCACCCGACCACCGCGCCTACCGCGACTATCGGCAGTTTCTGCTTGAAACCTCGCAGGTGCCCGGAGGCTTTTATGCGGCGCGCAGCCGGCGCCACCTTATCCGCCATGTCGTCGACATGATGCTGACCGGGGCCGACCCCTATGATGCGCTCCTGGGCGGGACAGCGGCGCCGCGGCAACAGTTATTCAGGGAAAACTGAGGGTTCTGTTCAACCTTCAATGACTGCGTTAGGTTCCGCGGGATGGTGCCGAGTCGTAATTCAGGGCAAGCGCAGTGACAGTCAGAACCGTTGTATGGGCCAGAAATCCGGCCCTTATCGTGCTTGTCGTGACGCTTGCCGCCTGCGGGCTGCCCCGGTCCGGACCGAGCAAGCGCGAGTTGACCGACCAGCCGGCCAACTCGGTTCAGGCCAGTGGAAGCGCCTACATCGTTCAGGTCGACAGCCGGGTGAGCCAGTTGACCAAGGACACCAACCCCCTCGGCTTCTCGCAGGCCTTCCGCCGTGCGCAGGCGGTCGGGTCTGACGAAATACATGCCGGCGACGTGCTTAGCGTCCAGATCTGGGAAAACGTCGATCAGGGGCTCTTCACCATCAAGGGCGCCGCCGCCCCGCCGCTGCCCGACATGCAGGTCGACGGAACTGGCTTCATCTTCGTGCCCTACGCCGGCCGGATCAGAGCTGCTGGGAATTCGCCTGACGAATTGCGGCGGATCATCACCACGAAACTTGCCGAACAGACGCCGGACCCCCAGGTTTCTGTCGTGCGCAAGGCGGGCGACGGGGCAACGGTTTCGGTCGTGGGCGACATCAGCGCGCAAGGCGTCTATCCCATCGAGCGGCCCACCCGGATGCTGTCGGCCATGGTCGCCCATGCCGGTGGCGTCAAGGTTCCGACCGAGATCGCGCAGGTCACCGTCACTCGCGGCAAGATGAGCGGCAAGGTGTGGCTCAAGGACTTGTATAACAATCCCGCCGCCGACGTGCCGCTGCGCCCCGGTGACGTGGTTCTGGTGCAGGCCGACCCGCGCGCCTATACCGCGATCGGGGCCACGGGCCAGCAACAGCGCATCCAGTTCGATGCCCAGACAATCACCGCGGTCGAAGCGCTCGCCCAGGTTGGCGGCCTGCAAAGCGCCACCGCCGACCCGACCGGCGTTTTCGTCCTGCGCGACGAAAAGCCGGCCATCGCCAACGCGGTCCTTGGCCGCCACGACATCACCAAACCGCAGCGCGTCGCCTATGTGCTGAACCTGACCGAGCCGGACGGCCTGTTCAACGCGCGAGATTTCCTGATCCGCGACGGCGACACGATCTATGTCACCGAGGCGCCCTATGTCCGCTGGCAGAAAACCCTTTCGGTGCTGACTGGCGCCGCAGGCTCGGCCAATCAGGTTGCTGGCGCCACCAAGGGCCTTTGACGGCCATGGATCGAGACGTCCCCGCCGGGACCACGCCCCGGCGGATTTTCGTCTATAATGGCGGTTTTCTCACCCAGGCGCGTATGCGCCGCATTTTGCAGCTTGCCGGCTACGACATACGTCTTGGCGCGCCCGGCCCCGATGACGCTGTGGCGGTCTGGGGCAAAAGCCCCACCGCCCCGCGTGGCGAGGCGGTTGCGGCCCATCTGGGCCGCGCGGTCGTCCATGTCGAAGACGCATTCCTGCGGTCGGTCAGGCCGGGCCGGCTGGGCGACCTGCCCCTGGGCCTGATGATCGACAGCGCGGGAGTGCATTTCGATTCCGCGCAGCCGTCGGGCCTTGAACATCTTCTGGCCACCCACCCCCTTGACGACAGTGCCCTTCTGGACCGGGCGCGGACAGGCATGGCGCGGATGCGCACGGGGCATCTGTCGAAATACAACGCCTTCGATCCCGCGCTGCCGCCGCCGCCGCCCGGCTATGTGCTGGTGATCGACCAGACACGCGGGGATGCGTCGATCGAACATGGCCGCGCATCGAGCGCGACCTTTCGCGAAATGCTGGTCTTCGCCCAAGAGGAACATCCCGGCGCGCGGGTGCTGATCCGCGCACATCCCGAAACGCTCGCGGGCCTGCGCGCCGGCCATTATGGCGCGGAACATCTGACCGGCCGGATCGGCTTGTCCGACCCCGACCTTTCGCCCTGGACGCTTTTCGAAGGCGCCATCGCCGTTTATACGGTCTCGTCCCAGCTCGGGTTCGAGGCCATCCTCGCGGGCCACAAACCCCGCGTCTTCGGCCAGCCCTTCTATTCCGGTTGGGGGCTGACCGCCGACGAAAACCCGGTAGCCCGCCGCGAACGCCGCCTGACGCGCGCCCAGCTTTTCGCCGCCGCCATGATCCTGGCGCCCACCTGGTACGACCCCTGCCGCGACCGGCTGTGCAGCTTCGAAGATGCGGTGGACCAGCTCGAAGCCGAGGTGCGCGGCTTCCGCGAAGATCGCGCGGGATATGTGGCAACGGGGATGCGCGCCTGGAAGCGGGGGCATCTGCAACGGTTCTTCGGTCGGGAAAAGCCGCTGATCTTTGCGCGCGATGCGGTCGCAGGTGCCGCGCGCGCTGCCGAAACCGGGCGTGGGCTTATGGTCTGGGGCGCCGGTGGCAGGGCGCCTGCGCGCCACGTCGAGGACGGCTTTTTGCGGTCGCGCGGGCTTGGGGCGCGGCTGGTGCCGCCCCTGTCGCTGGTTGCCGATGCGCATGGCATCTACTACGACCCCACCTGCGAAAGCGATCTGGAAGCGCTGATCGCCACGCCCCCACCCCCCGGGGCCGAACGGCGGGCCGAGCGGCTTGCGGCAACCCTCGTCAGCGCCGGGCTGAGCAAGTACAATGTCGGCGCGGCGCTGCCCAACCTGCCCGATGGCCACAGGATTCTGGTGCCGGGCCAAGTTGAAGACGACGCCTCGATCCGCCTTGGGGCAAGCGAAGTTCGCACCAACCGCGCCCTGCTTGCCCGCGTCCGCGCCGAAAACCCCGGCGCGATGATCCTTTACAAGCCCCACCCGGATGTCGAGACCGGCCTGCGCCCCGGTGGCCTGACCGACGCAGAGGCGCTGGCCCATGCCGACCTGATCCTGCCCGGCACCGACCCCGCCCCGCTGATCGAAGCAGTGGACGAGGTCTGGACCATCACCTCGCTTCTGGGGTTCGAGGCGCTGTTGCGCGGCAAGCCCGTCACCTGCCTGGGCGCGCCCTTCTATGCCGGCTGGGGGCTGACACGCGATCTCGGCCCTGTTCCCGCCCGCCGCGCCGCGCGTCCGACCCTTGCCGCGCTGGCCCATGCCGCACTTGTCGCCTATCCGCGCTATCTCGACCCGGTCTCGGGTCTGCCCTGCCCGCCCGAAGTGATTGTCGAGCGTCTGGCGCGCGGCGAGGTGCCGACCCCGCGCGTCGGATTTCGCCTTCTGGCCAAAATTCAGGGGCTCATCACGGGCCGGAGCCGGATGTGGCGCGGCTAGTGCTCCTTGGGTTGCGCCCGTATTGCATCAGGACGGGTGCCCGGTTTTGTCGGGCAGGCTCTACGTCCTGGTCCAGATCGCGAGGGCATCAGGCCCGATCCGCTCGGACCCGAGAAGAGAAAAGCGCGGGGCATCGGCCAGACGGTCGAAGCCAAGCCCACCCACGCCCGGCCGCCCATCCGCGCCAAGCGCAAGCCCGGCCGAGAAAACCGCCAGATCGTCAACGAGATCGGCGGCCAGAAGGGCGGCCGCCAATTGCCCGCCGCCTTCGCACAAGACCCGGGTCAGGCCCGCCCCCGCCAGCGCCGCCGACAACGCCGCCGGGTCCAGCCCCGCGCCCCTTTCCGGCAACTCGATCAGGCGGGCGCCAATGCTTTCCCAGCCCCGGCGCAGGGTTGCATCCACCCCGGATCCATGCGCGAGCCAAAGGGGCACCTCGCGGGCCGTGCGCGCCAGCGCCCCGTCCTTCGGCAGGTCGAGGCCGCGTGACACGACGATCCGCAGCGGCTGTCGGACGGGGCCGAAGCCCCGTACCGTCAACGCCGGATCGTCGGCGCGCGCCGTGCCAGCACCAATCAGAACCGCATCGTGGGTAGCGCGCATCAGGTGAACCCGGCGGCGCGCCGCATCCCCGGTGATCCAGCGGCTTTCGCCCGACGCCGTAGCGATGCGGCCATCCAGGCTTTGGGCCAGCTTCAGCGTCAGCAGCGGGCGGCCACGTTCGATGCGGTTCAGGAACCCGCGCTGCATGTGGCGCGCCTCGGCCGCCAGAACCCCGGCATCGACCGCGATCCCGGCGGCGCGCAACATCGCATGGCCACGCCCCGCCACCCGAGGATCGGGATCCTCGAGCGCCGACACGACGCGCGCCACGCCGGCGCCGATCAGTGCCGACGCACAGGGCGGGGTCTGGCCATGGTGGGCACAGGGTTCAAGGCTGACATAGGCGGTGGCGCCCGTTGCGGCCGCCCCGGCCTGCGCGAGCGCCTGCGTTTCGGCATGCGGGCGGCCACCGGGCTGGGTCCAGCCGCGCCCGACGATCCGGCCTGCCTGAACGATCACAGCACCGACAGCCGGGTTGGGCCATACCTGCCCCAACCCCCGCGCGCCCAGCGCGATCGCCAGCGCCATGAACCGGCGGTCGGCTTCGGCCGTCACTCTTCCGCCGCACCCGAGGGGCGCAGCTCCGAGACGAACTTGTCGAAATCGTCTGCCGCCTGGAAGTTCTTGTAAACGCTGGCAAAACGGACATAGGCAACGGTATCTATCCGCGCCAGGCTTTCCATCACGATCTCGCCGATGACCTTCGACGGGATGTCGGTTTCACCGAGGCTTTCAAGCCGTCGCACGATACCGGAAATCATCTGGTCGATCCGCTCGGGGTCTATCGGGCGTTTCTGCATCGAGATGCGGATCGACCGTTCCAGCTTGTCGCGGTCGAAATCCTCGCGCTTGCCCGAGGTCTTGATGACGACCAGATCGCGCAGTTGCACCCGTTCATAAGTGGTGAAACGGCCCCCGCAGGCCGGGCAGAAACGGCGGCGACGGATGGCGACGTGATCTTCTGCCGGACGGCTGTCCTTGACCTGCGTATCGACATTTCCGCAAAACGGACAGCGCATTCCCTTCTCCCCGTAACCCCAATGGCCACAGGCACTATAGGGCCGCCGCTAGGTTTTGGGTAGGGGCAAATCATCGCCACCAGATGCCGCGTGGGGGGAATGTCACACCTCATTTCCTGCTTGGCGTATGGCGGAATGGGCCTATGGTGAAGCTCTGGTTCAATAGGAGGTTTTCATGTCTGTCGCCCGCGTCACCGAACTTTCGTCCACTTCGTCCAAAAGCTTCGACCATGCCATCCAGAAAGGCATCGAGCGCGCCACCAAAACCCTGCGCGGCGTTTCCGGGGCCTGGGTCAAGGAACAGAAGATCCTGGTCAAGGCCGACAAGATCACCGGCTACCAGGTCAACATGATGGTCAGCTTCGTTCTGGAAGACTGACCGGCGGGCCGTCTGTCACAGGCGACCTTCGCCGCACGCATAGCGCCTATGCCAATATGGCAAAACATTTTTTTGCCAGCCATACTATCGTGTCATGAAATTGTGAGGTGGCGATGGACACGACCCGGGGCGCATCGGAACCCTGCCAACTCGGCGACGAGGCCGAAACGCGCCGCGATGTCCTGCGCTGGCGCAAGGCCGAACGCGCCGGTCTGATCGCACAACGCCAGGCGATGGCGGTCAGCGCTCGCCAGGCGGCCGATGCCGTTATTGCCGACGATCTGGTCGGCGATTGCGGCACGGTGATCGGGCTTTACTGGCCTTTCCGGGGCGAGCCTGATCTGCGTGGCTGGGCCGCTGCCATGCGCGACAAGGGCGCCAAGATCGCCCTGCCGGTCGTCATCGAAAAGGGGCGCCCGCTCGAATTTCGCCTCTGGTCACCCGATAGCCGGCTTACGCGAGGTGTCTGGGATATTCCAATCCCCGCCGAAGGGGCGCCGGTTCTGACCCCCGATCTCATCATAGCACCAGTCGTTGGCGCCGATGCTGCTCATTTCCGGCTGGGCTACGGCGGGGGCTTTTACGATCGCACTCTCGCCGCCATGCGCGCCGCCGGCCGCCGGCCCTGGGTGATCGGGGTCGGCTATGCGTTCCAGTCGTTGCCGACGATTTTCCCGCTCGGCCACGACATCGCCATGGACCGGGTGATCCTGGCCTGACCGCCCCTGACATATCCGTGATGCCCGGCGGGGCGTTTTTTGCGCTAGACTGTCGCCCCGAACCATCCGGAAGGAGGCCCGACATGACCCGCATGACCGCCAGGGATTTCGCCCCCGAGTTGCTTGAGCTTTATGATTTCTACGCCCATGGCCGGATCACCAAGCGCGAATTTCTTGACCGCGCCGGGAAGTATGCCGTGGGAGGTGTGACCGCGCTCGCCCTGCTCGACATGTTGAGCCCCGACTATGCGTTGGCCGAACAGGTCAGCTTCACCGATCCTTCCATCGTACCCGAATATATCACCTACCCCTCGCCCAAGGGCAACGGCACGGTGCGCGGCTATCTTGTCAGGCCGGCGGGCGAGCCGGCCAAGCGGCCCGCCGTGGTGGTGGTGCACGAAAATCGAGGGCTGAACCCTTATATCGAGGATGTGGCGCGCCGGCTGGGCAAGGCCGGTTTCCTGGCGCTGGCCCCCGACGGGCTGACCTCGGTCGGCGGCTATCCTGGCAATGATGATGCGGGCCGCGACCTGCAAGCCAAGGTCGATCCCGAAAAGCTGATGAATGATTTTTTCGCCGCCGTCGAATTGCTGCTGACCCACCCCGACTCGACCGGCAAGGTCGGGATCATCGGCTTTTGCTATGGCGGGGGCGTCGCCAATGCCGCCGCCGTCGCCTACCCCGAACTGCGGGCCGCCGTACCGTTCTACGGCCGCCAGCCCGACGCGGCCGACGTGCCCAGGATCAAGGCGCCGCTGATGCTGCACTATGCCGGCCTCGACGACCGGATCAACGCCGGCTGGCCCGCCTGCGAGGCGGCCCTGAAAGCCAACGGCAAGGACTACCAGGCCTTCATCTACCCCGGCGTCAACCACGGGTTCCACAATGATTCGACGCCCCGCTATGACCAGACCGCCGCCGAACTGGCGTGGAAACGCACCATCGACTTCTTCAACAAGACCCTTGTCTAGGGTCAGACGGCTGCGGCGTGTTTTGCGGCCGCCCGTTTCGATGGTTCCGGCTCAGGGTTTGAGATGCAGCGCCACTTCGCCCGACCAGGGCTCGGTCACGCCACGCCCGCCGCCCAGATCCTCGAGGATCGGTCTGAGCTTGTCGAGATTGCCAATCATCCCCGGGCGGGCCGCCGCCATGGCGGCCATACTGTCCCACTGGCCCACGACGATGAAATGCCTTTCACCGGCGTGCACCAGCCAGAAGTTCTTCCCGCCCGGCATGGTGGACAGCGACATCTCTTTATGGATGCGGATGTATTCGTCGACCATTCCCGGCTTCACGCGCATATGCACAACATTCATCGCGGTCATCGCTGGCCCCCCCTTTTGATCGCAGCCAGAAGGATACAGGAAAAAAGCCGAGTCGGGGAAGGAGCCGGAGCCTAGCGAAAGAGCCCGTCGCCAAGCTGGTCGATGGAGATTTTCGCCTTGGTGATAGAGGTCGCGGTGGCTTCGTCGAGCGAGGGAGAGGTGTCGGCCCGGATCAATTGGTGGACCTTGGTTTCAGCGCCAAAGTCCTTCTCGATCCGGGCTGCAACCCGATAGCCGCCCGCGCCCTTGATCGGTTGCGGAAAGATGCGGCAGTCCTTGTGCTGGATCGGGTCGGGGCCGTTGGCGGGTGCGGATTTTCCGAAGAGGCGGGAGAAAAATGGCATGAAGGTAAGCGTCCGGTCTGACTGGGGTCAGCGTGCATTCCATGGCAGCAGGTCATCGATCCGGTTGATCTTATGGTCCTGGATACGTGCGAGGGTGTCGGCGAGCCAAGCGTGGGGATCGACGCCGTTGG
>Ga0209023_10000975_pt1 | contig 40191 bp, 27 predicted proteins | sample LakOneMetagenome_FD_187468 | JGI IMG/M metagenome (GOLD analysis project Ga0209023, IMG submission 187468) | Freshwater and sediment microbial communities from Lake Erie, Canada (SPAdes) (version 2) | ecosystem: Environmental > Aquatic > Freshwater > Lentic | place: Lake Erie, Canada...
TGTTGAGTCGACCTCGACGTACTACACCAAGATGTCCGGTGCTGCAGCACCGGGGCAGCCGGTTACCAGTTTTGCCGGTTCATATCGGTTCCCGCGGTTCCTGAGCTCACTACGCACCACATGGCAACGCGGCCCGTGGGAGTGGAATCTGAACGGCAACTACACGCATCATTACCTTCAGGTCAATGCGTTTACCGACAAATACGTAAAGAGCTTTACGACATTCGATCTGATCGCTTCGTACTCGGGTTTCAAGAACACGAAACTCACTGTCGGCGTACGCAATCTCTTGGATACAAAGCCACCGTTCAGTGATGATGAAACCGAAGGTTATGACTTTGGTACGCATGATTCGCGCGGGCGATTTGTGTACGCGACCGTCAAATACTCGTGGAAGTAGTAGTCAACCTCCACTCGGCATGACTGTGCCGAGGTGACGACCTTGGGAGGCTTCGGCCTCCCTTTTTTATTTACGGCTTCCGTCGTCAACGTTTCGTTGCCGATCGGGATGAACGTCGGGCGCCGTCTTGGGTAAGCGACGGCAGCGGCAGGATCTTTGAATATTCTTAGTGCACCCTCTGTCGCGGGTGCGGCGCGGGGACTGACACGTTTTCCCGAAAATCCCCGATCGCAGGCTGCTGACAACGACTACGCCTGCGAACTTTTGTTCTGTGGCACTTTGCTCTAGACGACGCTAATAGTCGACTCTGGGCGGTATGCGCGCCTACCCCAGTGAATCCTGGGTTTCACAAAAAGTTGTTGCTCTGGTGTGGCATCGGACGTCGCAAACCCACCGGTGGGCGTTGGTCCCGCAGTTGGTCAAAACAGAGTCGGGCAGGCGCGTTGATCTGTCGATGCACGCTTAACGGTGGAGAGAAGCGGCGGGACGTGTTTGCGCAATCCGACGCGATGCGTTAACGTTTGGCGGCGGGGTAGTACTCGGCCGGCCAACTCTGAAATGCAGTGCTAGGGCTTTTGCGATTCGCCAGATCAGCTATGGAAACTTTGTCTTGCCGCCGGGATCACTCAGGTGGCGAGAGACCTGAGGCGCATGCCACACTGTGTCGAAAGATAACTGTGAATCGAGGCCCAGTCTCGCCTTGTGGCGTGCGGCGACAGAACGATCCCTTCGAAAACGGCTGAATTGGTGAATCCCATTGAGCTTCGGATCGCAATGAGCGCATCGGCCGGTGACCCGATGACGCCGTCACCGTCTATGTCCATCGAGCAATATGGGCTGGATTGCGGACCGCCATGTATGCGCGCCAGACAAACGCGGTCGGTACCAACGCCCGGCAGGTCCGTGCACGTGCTGACGTGCATGATCTGACCATTTGACTGAAGAAGCATGCTGACCGAGCTGCTGATCGCCGGCCCCATGTTCTGATGGAACATACCGTTACCACGATTCGTACTGTCCGGGCCATCGAAACTTGTGTCGAGTGCACCGTCCCCGTGCAAGCGGGCCATACAAATATCGCCGAACCGCGTACTCACAGCTACACATCGGCCAGCCAGCAAAATCTTGCCGTCCGACTGAACTCGAACGCTGTGCGCGTAGTCATCACCTGCACTGACCGGAAGAAAGAAGCTGCCGCTATTACCACCTTGCCCTGTAAACGTGGGGTCAAACATGCCTTGTGGGGTCAGGCGTCCGACGCACATTTTCATCTGCGCAAACTCGCAATTTCCAGCGATGAGCAGTTTGTCATCGGGTTGCAGCGCGATGTCGGTGGGCGTGACGCTGACATTGGCAAACGAAAGGAAATTGATCTTGCCCGGTGTTCCGCCCGCATTGAATGTAGTGTCAAACGATCCGTCACGGTTCAGTCTTGCCACGCAAACGCGATGGCTCCCGGCAGTCGCGCAACCCGCCACTAAGAGGATGCTCATATCTGGCCGTGAGATTGCACTGACGTTTCGTTCGTTAGTGCTTGTCAACGGCAAAACGAAGGCTCCTGCGGCATCACCACTAGGACCCGCGAACCCTGCATCCCAAGATCCGTCTGGTCGCAACCGTGCGAGGCATGTTGCGTCGCGGCGTGGCGTCGACAACGAGCAGATACCGCTCAGCAGTATTTGACCATCGTTCTGCACAGTCAGAGCCGTCAGAAAGTTAGCTTGTTCTGCCAGCGGAACGTAAACCGCGCCATGAGCTATGCCGGTAGGGCCAACAAACGAAGGATCTAGTCTCCCGTCGGCCAGCAAACGCATCACACAGAAGGAAAACTGCCCAAGCGCCGCTTCACATACGCCTGCAATCAGTATCTTGCCGTCGTGCTGAGAGACGACATGGAGACCTGCCGCGTATCTCCATTCAGGAACGTTGATTGTGAACTTGCCAGAGTCACCGTTATCTCCGACGAAAGTTTGATCAAGTTCCCCGGAGCTGTTGAAGCGGGCAATACAGAACCTGGTTCGCTGCGCGACGCAGTAGCCAGCCACAAGTACCTTTTCGCCGCTGTGCGGACTTATGCCTGTCATGGCATCCGGTCCATCCGCAGTGACAGCCATTCGCAGGATCCTGCCTGTTCCATTGCCAAAGCTTGCGTCAAAGGATCCTGGAACCGGAGGGGATACGAGGGTTACCGCATGTGCGTGTGTAACATAGAGCGTCAGGAGTACACAGACCACGATGACGACAGGGAACATCAACGGATGTCGCAGCGCGTTTCGTATGAACTGCATGATGTGAAAGAGCATTGATGAGTTCATCTTTGATAGGTGTTGGTCTCGGAGCATCACGGCGTTACCACCATTTCGCATTGCGAAACCAGGTAGGCCTGAATCGAAGCCCAGGTTGTGCGTTTGGCGTTAGACGTGAAACTAATGCCGCCGGTTACCCCGGCGCCCGTGAGTCCCTGCGTCGCGCGCATTAGCATCGTTAGGTCGGTCATTGGCAACACCTGTCCGTCCCCATCGATGTCCATTGAGCACTTGCGCGCGCCGAATGGCCCACCGTTGAACCTGGCGACGCACGCGAAGTAGAAGTTTCCGTCGGTGCAATCGCCCCCCACCACGATTCGCCCATCTCGCAGAATGGATACCGCACGTGCCTGATCGTTTACTGCAAAGGGGAACATCGAGATGAAGCCGTTGCCTTGCGCATTCCAACCGTCGAACGTGCTATCCAGCGTTCCGTCAGAGCGAAGGCGCACCATACAGAAGCGGTACTGCGTGCCAGTGAAGCAATCGCCTACGATGACTACTGTACCGTCGTGCGACATGCTGACGCCGGTTGCATTGGCGCTAATCGCGGGCAGCGCCACAACCAATGTACCGGCCGGTCCGCCAAACGTGGCGTCACGAAGACCGTCTTGCCGTATTCTTGCGGCGCAAATTTGATTCAGCAGACCAACTACGCAAGTACCGGTGACGACAATTTTGCGATCCGTTTGCACCGAGAGACTCGTAGCGCGACTAGCCGAACCACCCATGCCAAATTCAGTCTTGCCCGGAAAGTTTCCGCTCCCATCGATAAACGTTGAATCAAACCTTCCATCTGCCGTCAGTCGCACTACGCATACGAATACAGACGTGCCGTCGATGCAGTGTCCACCGACTATCAAGTTTCCATCGGTATCTAAAGCGAGTGAGGCAGGATAGTCGTTACCTTGACGTTTGACCATTTGCAGCGAGAACGCACCGTTGCCTGGCGCAGTTTGTGCGGGGCCGTCAAAGTTTTCGTCAAATGAGCCGTCCGAATTTAGGCGTGCGAGACACGCACGACTTATCGAGTTGGCTTGCTGATCGTTCCAGCAGTAGCCGACCAGGACGATCTTCTCATCGGGCTGCAGAACGGCTGCTGTCAGACGGTGATCAATTCCCAAACCGACTCCGGGTAGGACGAACTTTCCGTTACCAGGTGTCGCAAGATTTGGCCCGTCGAAAGTCTCATCGAACGAGCCATCCGGGTTAAGACGTGCCACACAGTATTCACGTTTGCCGTTTTCTTCGCACTGCCCAGCCAATACGATTTTGCCGTCGCGTTGGATCATGACCGCACTAGCACTGGAGTTACCAGTACCCAATGCAATCAGAAATTTGCCGTCGCCCGGCGCACTCGCAGTCGGTCCGTCGAACGTCGGGTCTAGTCCGCCGAGCTCCATCAGCCGCATTGCGCAAAAGTCCGTGTGTGTCAGCCCGCAAGTTCCGGCAAGCACTACTTTGCCGTCTGCCTGCGGGGCGATTGCGCTTATACGTGCACCAAATACATCTCCGGCGTAGATGCCAGCGATGTACCCATTTGGTGCTGCAAACGTTCGATCCAAATCTCCCGGTATTTGGGCAAGGCAAGTGTGCGCGGAAGCTAGAGTGATGGAAATTGCACACACAGCGGTGTGGAGGTACGCAGGAAACATATGGGATATCCAGTTGGTGCAGGAAAACGCGTCCGAAAGCAAAGGGTGTGCATTTCGACTAACGAGTCCACTCACGAAAACCGGACACTCGCTCGCGAATCAAATGAAAGTGCGACGTAAGATGTCTTTTCCCTCGGGCGGGCACTGCGCTAAGCCTGATTCGTGGGGCGCTTTAACTCACAACTCGTTGCGCATAATCGTCTCGAGAGTGATCGCTTGATCGTGGCGAGATAGCAGTACCCGCAACACAGTGCACAAATTTGGCATGCCGTACTTTCTGTGGAGAACTTCTCATGCCGGTTTAATTCTTCCGATCGCCACGATTCTGATGCGACCAGGTATTCCGCGTTCTACCGGATTCGATGCCCAACTTTGCCGATTGAGTAGATCTTAGCGGGGCTTCGTGCAGCCGCGAGGTACGATCCGTTGCCGACTTTATTTCCCCACAAAACCATTGGAGAGCGGGTCAACACCGCGTCAATGCGTTGAGCTCCGGTGGCCAGCGATACACATTATTGCGACTGAACGGTAGCGTCGTGACACACCGCACAAAGCGCGTTCCGTGTATCAGCGTAACGAGTGGCAACGGTCAAACCAGCCGCGAAGATGCCCCGCTCAATTCCGCACGCGATAAACGAAACGCAAAGTTCGATGGCATGCAATGATTTTATCGCTTACTCGACTCGTTGATTGTCGAAGTTTTTGCGGCGCGTGTCCGAATCATTGAATCGCGTTCGTACTATCAAATGTTGCCGCTCGCACATCCAACAGTTATCAAGAAGCTGATCCCCCCGGAAGTCTTCTTGACCCGCGAGCGGCGACACCTCGATGGTCTTGTGCATTTCGATGCACTCATGCGTTCTGCCGTGACCACCGCGCCCGTCAATTGCGGTTGATTTTGCAGCGCGTCGGCAGGACAACATCATCACCTCTATTGCCTGAATTACATCGAGATGCTTACGATCCTGTCGACTGGAGCCATTGTTAGCGTCTCACGGCGAAACCAATGTCCGGTGTCACAAATCCATTGCGTGATACAGGTTGTCGCTACCGCGTGCTGCCTGATCTGTTAACCCTGAAAGATGACCCGTTTGGTCGGCACCGGTAGCGACACCCCGTCACGCTCAAGGGGAGCGTGCAGCGTCCATAGATGACGTGATGTGTACCTGTAAAGAACTCCAAAAAGTGACATCTTCCGTAGTTAGAAGCGATGCTTGCTTAACGTCAGACAGCGGCGGTGTGAAAACACGCCCGTGTATTGTGATGCTGCACAGCTCTATGAGCAACCGCCGCCAGTGGCGCCGGCTTGTGGAGCAACTTGAGGAAGATTATCGCGTTATTGCCATCGACTTAATCGGGTATGGCGAGAGCGCTATGCCGTTAGAGAGGTGCACATTTGGATTGGAACACGAAGTCGAGCATGTTCTCCAGGTGCTCTCCAGTCAGCCCCAACCCGTGGAGCGCTTTCATCTCATTGGGCATTCATATGGAGGCGCGGTCGCCTTGAAATTGGCACATGCTCAGGCATCGCGCATTCGCAGTTTGCTACTTTACGAACCAACTTCATTTCATCTTTTGCCGCGTCACCATCCTGCCTTGAGTGCCGTGAAAGAGGTGGCTGCTATCGTCGAAGAGTCTGCGAGCATTGGTGTTGATTTAGCCGCTGCTCTCATTTCAACAGAGGCGTTTATCGATTTCTGGAATGGGGTTGGAAGCTTCGCTTCAATGCCGGAGCACGATCAGGTGCGAATGGCTAAGGCTCTGCCCAAGACAGCCTTGGACTTTCAGGCCCTTTTTAACGACTCCCTCACTGCCGAGGACTACCGCGAGCTAGCGGTAAGCACGTGTGTGATTTCGGGTAGCAATAGCCCAAATTGCGCACACCAGATTGTCGCGGTTCTTGCGGAAGTGCTGCCGATGCGCGAACTTCGCTGGGTTCCGGCCGGCCACATGGCCCCGGTTACGCATTCGCATCTAGTGAATCCTATGGTGAAAGCTTTCTTGGAGTCTGTCGAAGCAATGAGTGCGTCCGTATCGCAATCCCCGGAATTGTTGGTGCCAACTCTTCCATCGATTCGGCGAACTCAGACGTACGGACTTGCAACACCGACGTGCTAAGCCGAATGCCCACGCGAGAGGAGTCTGACAAGTAGCTCGGTTCCAGCAATCACACGGCCACTTTATGGCTACCGCGGCTCGCGATTGCTGTGTTCGCTGTGCAAAATCGAATGCAGATCAGTCCGTAGTGCCTGTTGTGTCTTCGTGCGCTGGTGACCTAACCGCGAAAGACACTAATTCACGTGGGTCGCATTCAGCGACACGACGTCTTGCCTGATAGCTCCCAAAGCTTTTGAGAACTGCCGCGTCCGGCTGTTTCACATAGCGCTGTCGGGTCAGCGTGAAGAACACCGTAGGTGCAACTTGCACGAGCTCCGCGCGACTTGTCTTCCCCTGTACCTCAGAACGCCGGGGACAACCGCAAACCACCATTGCTGGCTGGGCGGGACAGGAGTTTATTGCCCGCAGGTCACAAGTGTCCCGCGTCGGCGTCGGGCGTTTCGACCGCTAAGCGTTGTCGCGTACTGCAGTAGCATTTGCCGCTGTTTCGGGACACGCTATTTAGTCATTGCGCCCTAGAGTTCGCGATCTGATCGGGTGGTGATTTTCCTGCCACCTGTGGCATCAGTGAGCTAACGCATCCTGGTTCGCCTAGCATAACTAAATGCTGGTTCAATCTTATGGTGTTTGAGTCGGCACTCCATACCCAAGGCGCTTAATGTTCTGCATTGCGAAAAGAGCGCGAGGCTCTTTGTGAACGGCGGATTACGGAATTGATGCTGGGAAGCGGACGGCGCACACGTTGCTCTCGTATAATTAATTTATGAACTTGAGGACAAAGCGAGCTCAAATAGCCGCGCAGTTCGCTTGAGTTACCCCCCTCATTTTTTGCTTGATTGGTTCGATATGAGTCAGGTGACTACGCTTTTGCAGCGCCTCCGGGGAAACGATCGCGCAGCGGTTGACGAGCTGTTTACTTTGCTCTACGACGACCTGCGGCGTCTTGCGCGCTCGCGGTTGGCTGCAAATGGCCGACATGCGTTGCTCGACACGTCATTGTTGGTTCACGAAGCTTACTTGCGCTTTGTCAAAGTTGGCCAGCTTGAGCTGAACGATCGCGAACACTTCCTTGCATACGCCGCCTCAGCTTTGCGATCAGTGGTTGTTGACTACGTCCGTCGTCGAGGTGCCGAGCAGCGTGGAGGTGATGTTGATCATGTGACGCTTAATACTGAGGTTGCCCAATCGATCGGTGGCTCCGACGACGAGATTCTCGAGGTTCACGAAGCTCTGGGTACCTTGGCACAAGTCGATCCGCGCCTGGTGCAAGTGGTGGAAATGCGCTATTTTGCCGGGCTGACTGAAGTCGAAATTGCCGCGGCGCTTGGTGTGAGCGATCGCACGATACGTCGCGATTGGGAACGCGCCCGGCTATTGCTGGCCGATATGCTCAAGCGAACCTGACGGCGTCGTGTTGTCGGGCGTTTCTTAGCTCCCGAGCGAGTTCTCGCAAGTTTTTTGTGTTCGACTGTCCGGAATTTGCTGTCGAGAGCGTTCGTTAAGCGTGTAGTTGCGCGATTCGAATTTGGAGAGACGTCTTGACGAACGATAGCCCCCTAGACTTAGAGCGTTGGCAACGTTTGAACTCGCTGCTCGATCAAGGCCTTGCGCTCGCGCCGGAAGATCGCGATCGCTGGCTCTCGACACTCCCGGCCAGTTTCTCGGATCTCGCGCCGACACTGCGCAACATGCTGGCCGGAAAAAGTGTAGAGACGAGTTCATTCTTGTCGAGGCCGGTGGCCGTCCAGGAGCTGATCAGCAAAGCTACCCCCGATCTTCAAGACGAAGCGGGCCAACTTGTGGGGCCGTACCGACTGGTGAAACAGATTGGTGCAGGCGGGATGGGTACGGTGTGGCTTGCAGATCGCTCTGACGGTTCTCTAACGAGGCGCGTCGCGCTCAAATTGCCGCGACATAGCTGGGCGCCGGGTTTGGCCGAACGCATGCGGCGTGAGCGGGATGTTCTCGCATCGCTTGAGCATCATCATATCGCCCGACTCTACGATGCAGGCGTGACACCTGAGGGCCGTCCTTACATGGCCCTTGAGTATGTCGAGGGCAAGGCAATTGATCAGTATTGCCAGGATAAGTCTGCCAACGTCGCCGATCGTTTGGGCTTGTTCCTACAGGTCGCCGAGGCAGTGTCGCACGCGCACGCCAGGCTTATTGTGCACAGGGACCTCAAGCCCAGCAATATTTTGGTGACTGCGAGTGGTGAAGTGCGCCTGCTTGACTTCGGTGTCGCGAAGTTGCTGCAAGGTGACGCTAGTCGAAATGGCCTGACCGAGTCAAAGCTGACGCGGACCACCGGGAATGCACTAACTCTTGATTATGCGTCGCCCGAGCAGATACGGTCGGAGCAAATTACCGTTGCAAGTGACGTGTATTCGCTCGGCATCGTACTGTTCGAACTACTTACCGGGCGGCGCCCTTACGCCCTTAAGCGCGAGAGTGTCGGTGCGCTTGAAGATGCGATCGAAAGTCAGGAGGTTCCGCTTGTCAGTGCGATGACCGACAAAGCGAGTCGCCGATCACTGCGCGGCGACATGGACAGCATCGTCGCGAAGGCGCTCAAGAAGGCTCCCGGCGAACGGTATCCGAGTGTGGAGGCGTTCGCTGGCGATGTGAGGCGTTTCTTGCGTGGCGAACCAGTTTCAGCGCAGAAGGACACTCGCTGGTATCGGGCGCGAAAATTTGTCATACGCAACGCCGGTAGCGTTGCCGCAGGAGTACTTGTCGCTGCCGCAATCCTCGCTGGGACCGGGATTGCGCTGTGGCAGACCCGGGTCGCGCAAATGGAGGCGAGCAGGGCGTTATCAGCAAAGCGATTTATTAGCTCGATATTCACAAGCGCCGTACCGAAGACTGGTGTCGGTGGGGTTGTTACTGCATCGGACCTGCTAACCGCTGCGGTGCCAAGAATTGAGACGGAGTTTGCGAACGATCCTGTCGTTGCTGCGGAATTGGGCGTTCTGATAGCAGAGGGTTTTGACGAACTTGGTGAAATAGAAAAGGTCGAGGCTCCGCTTAAGGTGGCCGTTGAACGAGCGGAAAAAGCGCTCGGACCAGCAAATCCAATTACCATTCGTGGCAAGATACTGCTTGGTGCCGCAGTCGGTGCACGAGATTTTGACCTTGCATTGAAGATATTGCAAGAAGCTGTTCCCTATGCGATTGCAGGTTTACCAGAGACAGCCAAACAGGCGGTCTATGGTCTGCGAGAAGAAGCATTTATTCTTGCAAAGTTTAATCGCGTCGAACCCTCTTACGCGGCGCTCCGACAGGGGATCGCGATAGGCGAAAAGTACCTTGGTCTAGAGCATGAGTTGACGATATATTCGCTCGGCTCTCTCTCAAATACGTACAGCCGTTTCCAGGATCGGCCACGTATGTTGGAGACGGCACAGGAGGCTTATCGGCGTGCGACCTCGGCGTTCGCCAAGCAACGACCGCATCTTATCTTGACGGCTGTGGAGCGATGGTACGCTGATGCGTTGCAAGCCAACGGTAGGCCCGAAGACGCGCTTCCGCTACTTACTCAAGTGTTGCAAGACCAGGAGCGCCTTGACGGTTTTGCATCCCAGCGTGTTCGCAATGCAAAGCTCTCACTTGCGCGCGCTTTAGCTGTCGCTGGTCGGGTCAAGGAGGCGATACCCATCATGCAAGACGTCATCGCGTTTGAGCAACAGCAAAATGCAAATGACACAGAGGATCGTGCCGCGTTTGCTAATTTGATGGCCAGCATGCTGCTCAACGCTCGCCGCGCGAGCGAAGCTTTGCTGCAACAGCAAAAGGCCATCGAAATTTTCAACCGATTGCCGCCCGATAAAGATCGGAACGTCCGATACCAATTACTTTTAGCGCGCGCATTGACGTTGTCGGGGGAGTTTGAAAAGGCGACGGCAATTGCGGATGAGGCGCTCGCATCGTCACTCAACCCGTCGGAAGCCATCGCCGCTGCGTATATCGAAAAGGCATTCATCGCGAGGATGCGCGGCGACGGACTCGGCGAACATGTGCGCCTGAATGAATTTTCAAGCAACGAGAAGGCAGTCTCTTTAACTGTCAACACCAAGGCGGCCGTCGCAGCGGAAATGGGCATGGGCTATCTGGATGCGGGTGACTACGCTCGTGCAGAATCGCCACTGAAGTCTTGCCTCGATTTGCTGCGGTCGATACAAACTACGCTTTCTGTCCGCTCGGCCGACTGCCTGATGGGAAATGCCCGGCTCCACTTGAAAGCAGGTCGCAGCGCCGAGGCAGAGCGACTGATGAAGCAGCTCTCTCAGGATTGGGCAGACGTGAATCCCAACAGCCCATGGCACGGGGAGGCGCTTTACTGGTTGGCGAAAGCTCAGGCACAGAGTGGCGAAGCCGCCCAAGCGAAAGTCACTCGAGCGCTGGCTAAGTCGTTGCTGCGCAATTCGCCGATGCCCGTGCACCACAAACTCGACTAGCGACTCACTCTTCTGTACGCACGGCGAACCGCCAAGGGAATGGTCGACGCCACCGCTCGCCGGTTTCTCTAAGCGCACCTGCGATTGCATGTCGACGCGGCAAATGCGCGGCTGCAATCATTGCACTGACTGGTTCCGCCTTGTCCGGATCAAGCTCACCAGTGCGTGTAACAAAACGAAGGACTCGTCATCTCGGTGGCCGAGATGGCGATGCGGTTGTTACACAGCACGGAGACTACTTTGAATACCATTACTGAACAGGGCGTTGCACGAAGTTCCGGGACTTTGCAGCGTAGCGCTGACTCGAACGTGCATCCCGCCCTCAAGCCTCAGCGCCGCGATGTTGGTCGCTTTCGCGAAACGCGAAAAATTAAGCTCGCACGATGGGTGTTTGGCAAGTTATCTCATTACACGCCGGGCATCGCAGCTCGGCTCGCGTATCGTGCGCTTGCAACACCACCCGTCTCCCCCGAGCGAGACTGGCAAGCCAAGCTCAGTCACAACGCCAAAATTACCAAACTCCCGTTTGCCGCTGGACACATAACAGTTTACGAATGGGGTATCGGTCCGACGGTGCTGATGGTGCATGGTTGGGGAGCGCGCGCAACCCACATGGGCAAGATGATCCAACCACTGGTCATGGCCGGATATCGAGTTGTCTCATTTGACGCTCCAGCGCACGGAGATTCGAGTGGCAAGCAGACTGAGCCGGTTGAGTTTGCAGCAGCCGTTCACGCAGTGGCCAAGTATGCCGAGCACGTACATGTTGCGATTACCCATTCATTTGGCGCAGCGGGTGCGCTTTTAGCGCAGCGTGACTGGGGCGATATCGCAGATCACTTCGTGCTGGTCAGTCCGATTGAGAGCTGCATGTGGTTCACTGAAATGTTTCGCGAATATGCGGGTGTCTCTGCTGAGGCCATGGCCCGAGCGCGCCAAATTGTTGTGGATCGGTACAACGGACGCTTTCTTTGGGAGCGCATGTCAGTCGTGGAGCTAGTGCGCAGTGCCAGGCGCCCGACGCTACTGATTCACGACCAGAACGACGCCGAGATTCCATTTGCTCACAGCACGGCAATTCTGGACGCAGGGCCGCACGTGGAGCGATTTGCAACCAACGAACTCGGACATCATCGCTTGCTGGGGGATTCACGAGTTATTGCACGCGTCGTGAGGTTCGTCAAAGAGCGGCCCCATCGCTACATCGGCTGAACGGTGTTCACCAAAGTGCGCATTTCGCGATGTTGGCCCGCTCTGACCTACATGCCTAGCCGATTTGTGAGATTGAATGGCACAGCGGTCGATATAGGAGCGGTCAAACTCACCCTTGCCATCATGCTGCCATCATGCTGCCATCTGCCCCGTCACCCCGACCCGTCAGTTGACCCGTTAGTCACTTGCCTATTGTGAACTTGATATGCCACTTGCCAAATTCTCCGTTCCGAATCACCTCTCGCCAGTAATGGTGCGAGGCCTTGCCGACGCCGTGCATGCCGCGCTGGTTGCTACGTGCAACGTGCCGCAGAACGATCGATTCCAATTGGTTTCCCGTTTCGCCCCGGACGCGATGATGATCGATCCGACGTACCCGCATTTCGAGCGGACATCAAACGCCTGCGTAGTGGAGATCACATTTCTAAATGGTCGCAGCGACGATCAGAAACGAATGTTGTACCGACACATTGTTGCGCAAGCCGTGCATTCGGGATTTTCGGCAGACGACATTGTGGTCGCGCTAACCGAGAACGTGCCAATCGACTGGTCGCTTGGCCGCGGAGAGGCTTTCAGTGCTCACCAATTGGCTGACGGGAGCGCAACAGAACATTCAAAATTCGGTCCAAATTGAAAGCTCGGCGAACCCGGCAATCTCGATTGGCCTTTTGTCAGCTGCTAGCAAATGCAGCGTATCGCGAAGTGTCAGACTCATTTCGCGAGCGAGGCTGGTGGAGCAGAGCGGCGGCCATTCGTATTTCAAGACCAAGTTACCAACATCTACTTACCTGCCATGCCAATAGTTCGAATCTCAGCGCCAGATCACTTATCGATCAACAAACTGAAAGCCCTCGGCAATGCAGTTCATGAGGCACTGATAGCCACCTGCAACGTGCGAACCAACGACCGCTTCCTGTTGATTACGCGCTTTGGCGCGGAGGCGATGATGATTGACCCAACATTCCCGCACTTCGAGCGCACACCTGACGCCAGCATCGTCGAGATCAGTTTCCTGCGAGGGCGCAGCGCCGAGCAGAAGCGAAACCTATACAAGCAAATCGCTCAGAATGCCTTGCTATCAGGCATCGTTCCGGATGACATCATGATCGTGTTGACCGAGAAGTCGCCAATAGACTGCTCCTTTGGTCGTGGAGAGACGATTAGTGCAACACCATAGGTCGCAGTTGCCCGCTTGAATCTGGCACCCTGAAGTGACATTCGGATGATGCCTGATGGATGCGTTGTTGCGATTAACTTCGACGATTGAGTAACTAAAAGGGATGAGGGCAACATGCTCACACAGCACAGCATTACGACAATCATCTTGGCCGCAATGTCGACTTCGCAGCTCGCCGCCGCTGATTTGGCAGCAAGCGCTGCGAAGAGTAGGCAGGCAACTGTGTGTGCCGGCTGCCATGGTGCCAACGGGGTGAGTGTTGCAAACCACATTCCGAATTTAGCCGGACAGCGAGCTCGTTACATGGTTAGTCAGTTGAACGCGCTCAAGGACGGTTCGCGAAAGAGTGAAATCATGAATCCGATTGCATCCCAGCTTAGTGCAGACGAGATCAAGACCCTGTCAGAGTACTACTCAGCTCAAGCACTGAGTTCTGGTGACGGCAAGTTTGCCTTCTTACCCAGTCTCACGCAGTCGCACGTCGTATTCCCTGCTGACTACAAACGAACCTTTACCAAATACCATGTGCTGAATGTGCCCGAAGACTCGCAGGTTAAGCACTATTACGCAAACAACGAAGCGGTGAGCGCTGCTGCTGCGGGCAAACCCCTTCCCAACGGATCGATACTGTTGGTTGAAATTTACTCAGCGAAACTTGACGGAGATGGCAAACCACTGATTGGCAGTGAGGGATATTTTGTTCCGGATCGGCTTCTGTCGTATCCCGTCAGCAGTCGCGGACCGCGATGGGGAGATAGGTTTCCGGAAATGCTGCGCAATGACGACTGGAACTATGCGCTTTTTGGCGCAGACAAGCAGTTGAGGGCCAATGTAAACCAGGCGGAGTGTTTGGCGTGTCACAAGGCTCTGAGCGAATCGAACTATGTGTTTACGTTTAGTAACTTGAAGGGAATGCGAAAATCGCTCTGATGCACGGCGATAAAAGGACGGGCAGCAAGCCCGAGTCGCGCGAATAAGCTGCAGAATCCGCGCACTTCGGGCGCGAAGTCGTATCCAGATTTGGCCGGATCACCCAGATTCAATCGCCGACTTTGCCGCGTATTTTGTGTTTGATGTCATCGCGTGCAATCATGCCACTGCAACCTTATCGAGATTGACATGAAAAAGTTTTCTGGAAAAGTCGCAATCGTAACCGCTTCGAGTTCCGGGATCGGACGCGCCACTGCAATCGCATTTGCCCGCGAAGGCGCAAGTGTCGTCGTTGCGTGCCGCCGTCAACGCGAAGGAGAGGATACTGTTCGAATGATTGAGGAAGTCGGGGGCGTCGGTCGCTTCATTGAAACCGATGTCAGCCGCGCCGATCAGGTTGAACGAATGGTGTCACAAACGGTTACCACCTTTGGCCAGCTTGATTTCGCGTTCAATAACGCTGGTGCTGCGGAGTCGCCTATGGCTTTCATCGATCAACCAGAAGAGACCTTTGATCGAGTCATGGATGTCGCCGTCAAAGGTGTCTGGCTCGGGATGAAGGCTCAGATACCCGCCATACTCGCGTGCGGCGGAGGCGCGATCGTCAACATGTCCTCCATTGCAGGGGTGGTCGGTTCACCCGGTGCGCCAATCTACGCAGCGAGCAAGCACGCGATTATCGGATTGACCAAATCGACGTCGTTGGAGTTTGCGAGGTCCGGCATTCGCATTAACGCTATCTGCCCGGGTGTAATCGAGACAGAGTCGCTGGGAAGCTATCTCCGACAGAACGAAGAGGTCAAGAAAAGCATGGTCGCGGGTCATCCGATCGGGCGCTTTGGCACACCAGACGAAGTAGCCGGCGCCGTACTTTGGTTGTGCTCGCAAGAGGCTGCCTTTATCACTGGGCACTCTTTACTGATAGACGGTGGATACACCGCGCAGTAGTGTCCAATCCGTCAATCGAGAAGACTTCGCCTTAAAAGCTCGGCACAGTCTCTCATTTAAAACATGAGGCTGCACATGCGCTTCCGTGTCTACATCCGTCCTCCAGAGCTCAGCGATCAACGCGAGTTCGTCGCGTCAGCGCAAGCTAGCCTCGCCCTGCATCAGCGGTGGGTGTCCGCGCCAAACACCTCTTCGTTGTTCCGAACATACGTGGCGCGAATGGCTCAGCCCGGAAATGCAGCGTTTCTCATTTGTCGGCGAGACAACGATCAAATTGTAGGGGTGGTCGCAATAACCAACATAGTTCTCGGCCTGTTTCGAAGCGCCTACCTTGGCTACTACGCCTTCGCCGGTCACGAGAGCCAAGGTTTCATGCGCGAGGGACTTCAGCTTGTTGTTCGTCACGCGTTCCATTCGATCAAGCTTCATCGCCTAGAAGCGAATATTCAGCCGGGCAATACAAAGTCAATCGATCTAGTCAAAGCCTGCGGCTTCTCTCAAGAAGGCTACTCGCCGTGCTACCTTAAGATCGGCGGTCGCTGGCGCGATCACGAACGTTGGGCTCGTCTTGCTACTTAGGCGCAACGCAGCACCGGGCACGCTCACGATCACGGATATGCAGGAATCACACACCGCTGTGCTTACACACGTCGCGATCGGTAGGCGGTTTAACCACGTACTCCGGCCGAAGGCAACGGTCGACAGGAGCGGTTTCGCGTGGATGTTCTCCTCCGTCCTTGGGCTTTTGCCGGGTGGATCATTCCTCAATTCCCGGTCCTTACTGAGTCCTGTGTGGTGAGCACGCGGTTGTCACGTAGGTCGAGCGGTGGCTTGTGCGTCGTCAGTGACTGCTCGCGGGGGGAAGCCGCGTTCCAGCAAATCACCCGACACTAGTTCATGACGATTGGAAAGCTCAACAAAACCACGTCGCATCGGCTTGCACAAACGAGTGTGCACGATGGATTCGCCATCGCACCTGCGACCCGCGGCGCCCGACGTCGGTGCTATGAGGCGGAGAAACGACGGCGCTATGGTTGCTACGAAGCCTACGGTTTTGTCGAGCGCTTAATGTGTCGCTTCGGTGCGCGCTCGCGCGATCAACGCGCTAATCCACTCCCTGTTGTCCGCAATCCTTGCCGCAGCACGTAATTTGGGCATCGTCGACAGGTCTCGACCAACACCAGACTGAGAAACTAGATGCGTTATGTTCGCGACGGTGGGCGCGTCGCGCTCGTCGCCCTTGCTACTCTTATGCTTCCGTTCACCCAAGCCCGCGCGAGTCAACAGGGGGCTCTGGATCCAACCTGGGCAAGGGACAGTCCGCAGGGGCCAGGTAAAGTGATGACGTCTATTGGCGGTAGCAACGATAGCGCCCACGCGATTGCGCTGCAGCCAGACGGCAAGGTACTTGTCACTGGTACCTGTTACAACGGCAACTACGAATTCTGTGTGCTGCGCTACAACGCAAATGGCACGCTTGATACCAGTTGGAGTGGTACGGGCACCGTCATCACACCGATGGGAGCGTTCGAAGATGGCGCTTTCGCGATCGCGGTGCAACCCGATGGTAAGGTGCTTGTTGCTGGCACCTGCCAAAGCGCGTATCGCGTTTTTTGTGCGGTACGTTACAACGCCAACGGCTCGCTCGATCCTGGCTGGAACGGTACAGGCAAGGTAATGACACAAATTGCCGGCAACAACGGCTCGTCCAACGCCACCGCAATGGCGCTTCAGCCCGACGGCAAGGTGCTCCTCGCGGGTTATTGCGCAGGTGGAACGAATAACGATGACTTCTGCGCACTACGTTACCAGGTTGACGGTACGCTTGACAGGACTTGGAATGGTACCGGCAAGGTGATTACGCCAATCGGTACCAGCACCGATGATGCTCACGCCATCGCGTTGCAAACCGATGGCAAGGTGCTTCTCGCGGGGCGGTGTTTCGCGGGCACCAACAATGAGTTCTGCGTCCTGCGATATCGAGCGGATGGCACGCTCGACACTGACTGGAACGGCACCGGCAGGGTGATGAGTCCGATTGGTTCCGGCTCCGCGAGCGCCGCCGCTATCGCAGTGCAGTCCGACGGTAAGGTGCTCGTCGCGGGCGAATGCTGGAGCGGTACAGCGAGCGCTTTCTGTATGTTGCGCTATCAGACCGACGGCAACCCTGATCTGAGTTGGAACGGCAGTGGCAAAACGATCACACAGATCGGCAGCGGTGGATTTGCCAGCAGCCTGGCCGTGCAACGAGATGGCAAAGTGCTAGTTGCTGGGGAGTGCTTCAGCGGTACGACAGATTTTTGCACCGTGCGCTACAACGCGGACGGTACGCTCGATACCACTTGGGGTGCAGTCGGTACTGGTAAGGTCATTACGCCAATCGCTAGCAGTCACGATCAGGCTTTCGCAATGGCCTTGCAGCCGGATGGTAAGGTACTACTCGCAGGCGGCTGCATCAACAGTAGTAATGACTTCGTGTTCTGCGCGGCGCGACTCGACGGCGACCCACCTCCCCCTGCGTGCGCGGTTGATCTCGATGGCGACGGGCAGGTCCTTGCGACAACCGATTCGCTAATGCACAATCGCATCGCGCTCGGTCTTGCCGACACCGCCGTCACGAACGGGATTAATTTTCCACCAGGCGCGATGCGCACAAGTTGGTCGGCCATCAACGCCTACCTCGTTGGCAAGACGCTCGACATAGATGGGGATGGCTTGACCACCTCAGCTGTCGACTCGCTGATTCACATCCGTGTGGCGCTCGGCATCACCGGTAGCGCCGCAGTCAGCGACATCACATTTGCACCGACGGCAACTCGTAAGTCCTGGCCGCTGATCCGTGACTATTTGGTGACACAGTGCGGGATGTTGCTGACGCCGTAAATTCTAATGCGAGTACTTTCGGGCACATCGTCAAGTTCACCACGTTTGGCGGCGTTATCTCGGCGCTGTCCGTCTAGTACACGCAACTGGCGCCGAGGGAAATTTGGGGCAGACGATACGATGTAGCACATTGATTGGCACAGTCATACAATCCCGACGCTCGGCAAACCTCCATTCCCATCATGCGACACACCTTTCTGAAGCGTTCATGCCACGGGTTCTGCTACGTGAAGGCTCTTTTGCTGATGCTGATATGTGCTTTCAATATCGCGCCCGCGGCGGCAACCCCATCGCGCGCTCCTGCTGCCTCAGTCGACCTGGTCGTCCGCCCCGTGACTCGCGACGGTCAATACTTAGCATTGGACGTAACGCTCCGATTTGTCGGCTCGCGCAACGGTACAACCACGCTCAGCCTCCCCAACGATTGGGCCGGTGAACAGGGGCTGTATCGCTATGTCCACGACCTTCGAGCAGAAGGAGCTACTCTGCATGACGGAGACAGTGCTGCGGCTCGCGTGCTCAGGCACAAATCAAGCGCACTTGTGACGTTGAGCTATCGTGTCGCTCAACCCCTTGAAAGCGTAGTTCGGGAAAAGGCTGGAAACGACTATCGACCGGTCATCGCGGGCTCGTACTTTCACGTTCTGGGCAACGCGTTCATCATTTCTCCCGACTCGGTTCCAAGGACTGCAAGGGCTAAATTTCGTCTAATAGGACTACCTGCTGCACATTCGTTTGCTTCTGACCTTGAGCACCACCACCGTTCTCGCGGCCTTACGATGAACGATCTGGAGGACAGCGTATTAGTGGGCGGCGACTTTAGGGTGCTTGATGCGGGCGGTGGCGTGCGACTCGCCATTCGCGGCGACTGGCCGCGCAACGACACTGAATGGCTGAACTCGGTTCGCGAGATTGCGCGAAGTGAGCGAAATTATTGGGCAGATGCAGCAGCGCCTTTTCTTGTCACTATCTTGCAAATCCCATCGGTGAGGCCTGGAGCAACGAGTATCGGTGGGACAGGACGTTCAGATGCTTTCGCGATGTTTGCAACACGCAACGCCGACGCGGCGACCGCAGATCAGGTCATTGCCCACGAAATGATGCATTCGTGGATACCCTATCTCATAGGCGGTGTACCCGACAAAGACGAGGCACTTGCATATTGGCTGTCAGAGGGTTTTACCGATTGGGCGGCATGGCGCGCCTTGGTCAGAGGCGGTATCTGGCAACCAGAACATTTTTTGAAGGTTTTCAACGATACGCTACACAAGTACGATTCGTCACCCGTTAAGGCGTTGCGAAATTCGGACGTGCTGCAACGATTCTGGCAGGATCCGTTCGTCCAAAAATTGCCCTATCAAAGGGGGATGCTGGTTGCCACGCGGTGGGACAGCCAAATTTATCGGTCGACGCAAGGTCGACGCAACTTTCACCATGTGCTACTGCGAATGCGTGACCTCGCGAAGCACAAACGGGAGCGCGGATCGGCCGTTGCCTTGCTGATCCGGGCCATGCGCGACGTTGCGAATCTCGATATCGTGCCGGATATAGAAAAATACGTCGATGCCGGCGAAATGCTGCCACTCGATACCGACGCATTTGGAATTTGTGCAGAGCTTCGAACCAGAGAGCGCGCCGCGTTTGATCGAGGCTTTGATGTCGAGGCAACCATCGCTGGAGGCAACGTGATTCAAGGGGTGGCTCCGGACGGGAACGCTTATCGCGCTGGACTTCGAGACGGGATGAAGCTGATTAAACGTGAAGGTGGCGAGACTGGCAACTCCGAGATCGAAATCCGTTACTCCGTTATGGACGGCGAGGCTGCACGCTCGCTCGCGTGGTTGCCGGCCGGCAGCGGGCTGGTTGTGCTCCGAGAAATGATGCCAAACACCGAAGTGGCAAACGAGGGCCGCGCCGCTTGCGTCAAGCGACTGGGCGGGTAATTGTTGGTTTCGCGCCGCACCCCCAGGTGGTCAATAGTCAATCGGCGCGGACACGTAGCCGCTCATTCAAAGATAGTCCCCGTGCATTCATTCACCAATGTCTTCACCTGGCGGCGGATGCAGTCACTTGCATGATGCCCGACAGAATGTGTATCAGGCGCCGTTAAACAAAAAAACTACAATTCATTCGCAGCTATGCCCCCAGGCGCCTTCCAAACTCTCCGTCTCCGCTCGATGTAATCACAAGCCGCTGTGTCGCTCTCGTAGCACCAACATAAAACAATCTCGCTTCATCGCGCGCCTCGGCGCCTGCTGCTGGCATCCGACCGACACCGACCAGCGCTACGACTGGAAACTCAAGCCCCTTGCTGGCGTGCATCGTGAGCACTTTAATGTTGTCAGCGCCGGGATTAAACTTCCCGGAGCCGTTGCGAACCTGATGCGGCAATTTGTATCTGTTGAGCGCACCGGCACACTCTTCCATCTCGTTGTAGTGACGGCAAATCACGGCCATGTCGTTCCACGCATGTCCCTCGTCGTGCGCTGAATTCAACAGTTCTGCGATCTTGTTGGCTTCGTCGCGAAGCGTTGGCAAGCGAATGATCAAAGGCACTTCACCGTCTCGACCGCAGCTCATTGGTTGGACGAGTGGAATACCATCGTCGTCTTTGTCGTCCGCCGTTAGCAAATCCGCTGCAATCAGACTCGCCGTTTGCAGAATCTGCTTGGTGTTCCGATAGTTGATTTTGAGAATGGTGGTTCGCCCCTGCGCCTGTATCCCCACACTCTTGAAGCTGAACTGTTTGCTGCGACTGCGTTCATAAATGCTTTGCGCATCGTCGTACAAAACCAACAGACTGTTTGTGGTTGGATCGACCATTTGCGTCACCAATTTAAGCCACTCTGGCGCGAAGTCGTGCCCCTCGTCAATCAGCACTGCTTGATACTGACCACTCGGTATCTGTTTCCTTTCTACGGCGGCAATGACGAACTGCACCAAGTTGTCGACGTACTGTTTACTGCTCGACGCCTCCGGCAAAGTTTGCCCGAACGCTACCAATTGCTCGCGACACCACTTATGAAAATGTCGCGCGTGCACGCTTTCAGTCAAGCCCTTTGCCGCCATCACGCTGTTCAGCGTCAGCGCGAGTGGCTCGTTGTAACAAAGGATCAGGATTGGCTTACTCGCTGGCGTGATCGCCTTCGCCAAATAGTCGGCGCGGTAGCCAAGAATCATCGTCTTGCCGGAACCGGCCACGCCGTGAATCACGCGATGACCTTCACCCAAGCTGCGCGCGAGCTGTTCTTGCTGCAAGTCCATCACGCGCATCATGGTCGGCATCTCGGCGTCCACGGCGCTGTCATCAAACAATGACGCTTGCGTTTGAACGCGCACGTCCGGAAACATGATCCATCGCACACGGTCAAGTTGCGGCAGCGACATGACATGACCGAATGAGTGTGGGAACATATTCCACAGACGCTGCTGAAATTGCTCCGCGTCGACCGCTTCGGTCATTTCGTCCGAACAAATCACGCGATCCGGTTCCATCGCTTGATCGAGCTGCGCTGACTCAAACTGCTTACGAGTTATGCGCGTCAGAACGACGCCGTGCCCCCATGGAAATGCCAGCTTACCTTGATGAGCGCCGCTTGGATGTACGAGCTGTGGATCACGCTCAAGTGCATTCACAACTTGTATTGCGCAATGACGTGCTTGCGAGATTGGATTGATGACAGTCTTGGGGCGACCGTCCGGAATGATCTCGAACAGTTGCCGCGTGGCACGTTGAATGGTTTCGAGCTTCCAGTCTTTGGCTTCGAGAATCAGAAGGCCACGACGAGGGTGCAGGAGCACAAAATCTGGATACGACTGTTTGGGTCCAACTGGGACGTCGTACCAAAGTAGGTAGTCGTCGTCCAGTTTCTGTTCAAGTCGCTCTGCCAGTCGTCGCTCGCCAGCCGTCATGCGTGAAGCGCACGTGGACAATGAGGGGATTAGCGTCGCCATGTGCTCAATGTAGCACCGGCACTCGCATGCAACACGTTTCGAAAGTTCAGCGCCTAAATTGTGGTCAAGGCCACGTTCGGCGATCCGCCTGTGGAGATATTTCTAGAAATTGCTGTAGTCACAGTAACGATAGTTTCCTTCAACTATCGTAATGCGCATTTGACGGCGGCAAAATCAATCGATCGGTCGAATCGATTGGCTATCCATGAGCGGTTGTTTTGATTAGTTAGGCAGCACGGCTGCCAGTGCGCCCAGAGGCTCGCGAACGCGGGCGCCGACCCGCGGGGTGTGCTACAGCACAACAACTCCTGCAGTCGGACTGTCCTCCTTCTTACGCGTTACTTTGATCCACACCGAGTCTGCCCGCTAAGTTATAGCCACTGCCGCTGGAATCTCTCCGAGAAGGTAGCGCTGGCACGTTGAACTTGCGCAATCGCTTTTCAGATCCACGCTCCAACCGGAATAGCGGTCTTCAAAGGCAGAGCAGAATTTTCGAATTAGTTTGCAAGCGGGGAAATGGGTTGTGCGCTGGCTAGGTTCGATGGCCGCACCACTCGATAAGCCCACTCCGAATCCAAAAATGGCATCGACACATTGTCTGCTGATGGATTGAGGGTGACAACGTGGGGCGCTGCCAAAAGTCATCTTCAACCTCCCAACCTGGACGACGTTCAGGATTCAGCGACAGCGATATTTGTACACCGCACCCGCCTGGGCAACTCAAGCATGCCCATTTTTTGACACCACCGTCTATCACCAACCATAGCTCTCCCGCAGGAACCTCGGTCCTGCCCGGATGTCGAGCGACTCGTTTCACGAGAAAGTCGAACTCCAGGAGACCGAGGCGGCGCAGCATCAATGCAAAAAGGCGCGTCATATAGTCACCCGATCACGCCAAGAAAGGGGGTCACGTCACCGCGGCCCCAGGCGGCCTCGGTTCCACAAACAGGGCATGTCGCAACCGGCCGGCACGTCATTGAACGATCCTCCACACGGTCGAATCGGCGAATGCGGTTGTGCGCCATGCCGCCTTGACCGCGAAAACCTGTCAACCCCTGGATCATCTCATCCACCGCGGCGCAAGCAATGCTGGTGGTGAACGTGACCACTGCTGGGGCCGGGTCGCCGCCGCCTTCTACATACGCCTCAGCTTTGCGGCGCTCAAACTCCGCGGGATCATTGCGCTGCAGACCTTCGGCGGCAGCACGCTGGGCGTTGACGACGCCAAGACACATCAGGCAAGGGTTACCTGGACTGATCGTCGTGACGCGGCCCGTCATGTCGTAGTCCACCCCGCTTTTGGCCGACCGCATGCGCAATCCCATGTCGATCACGGGAATCCCGTAGTAATGGGCGAGCCGGTTCAGCGTCAGACGGCCCTGGTTGTCATCGGTACAACCGAAAATCACGTCGCAAGACCGTAGAGCGTCACGCAGCGATGGATCGCCTACCCACGCCCGCCGGGCGACGACGTGGTTGCCTAAGCCACACGCCTCGATTTCGCGTGCGAGGATGTCCACTTTGGCCCGCTTCGCAGGCACGTCTGCAGCGCGTGAACCGTGGACACGATTGAGGTTGGTCGTGTCGATCGTGTCGTTGTCAATCAACGCCAGGTGGCCGACACCCAGTCGGGTCAGCAGCGAAACCACTGCACTGCCCGTACCACCGCAACCGATCACTCCGACGCGCAGTGCCCTCACGATGGGGTTGAATCCTTTGCCGAACAGCGCTGCCTGCCGGGCCAGAAACTCCGTGTCTTCGCGCTCAGCATCCGCGCGCCAGATCTTGATCTGGCTTCCGACAATGGAGATGGACGACGCTTGCGTGGATGCCTTGGCCGATGTCCACAGGCGCCCCACGATGGCATCGTGCTGGCCGAAGACCATGCTGGCAAGTCCTTGTGCGCCCTTGTTAAAGGTGGTGCGTGCCAGCTCAGCTTCATTGCGATCGTCCTGGTCGGAGAAGAAAGCGTTCGCGCCAGGATGTGTGTGAACCAGCCCAGGAACGAGATTGCGGTCCTGCGCCATGCCCAGCAGCCGCATGAATCCCTGAGTCGACCACGTCACATGCGTCGAGGAGGACGAAACCATCTCGTCTGACGTGATCGGCACCACCTGGTGAGAGATCAAGCGGGTGCGTGGCTGGTTGGACCACGGGTCCGCCGCGATCTCTGCCTTCCCAAACAGCACATAGGCCGCTGCCTCCGAGCCGTTTTCCCGATGAAGCAGCGCACGCAGCGCCGCTTCATGGGATTCGAGCAAGATGATGTCCAGAGCTGCGGCCGACATCACTTGGCCTCCGCAAGTGCGTGCTCGATGCGCTTAATCATCGTGTGCAGGCCATCGACACCCGGCCGCCAGCTGGAGTTGTGACGAGACCAGCGTTGCCAGTTGCGGCCCGTAAAGGCGTGCGGCTGATCCGCACATGTAGGGTAGCGATCAGCAGACACCAGTGTCAACCAGGGGTCGCAGAAGAACATGTCCGGCGCGACGTCGGGATAGCCGGGCGGCAGGATCACCAACACGTCGGCAGCCGGGTGGTTGAACTTGCCTTGCGGCAGTTGCATCTGCTTCAACACAACACCCGTGTGCGTGCCGTCACCGACCACTTCCACGGCGAAGCCGTGGCTGTCCAGATAGCGCTGATCGGCCTCCGGCAGCGCCGCCAGTCCTTCCGTCGTGTCGCGGATCAGCGTGATGAAGCGCTCAATGCCCGGCTTGCTGAGGTCGATCAAGTCGGTGTCACGGATGAGAACATCCTGGCCGCCACCACGTACTTCGAGGTAGACGTCATAGGTGTCGGGAGAGACGCCAGCTAACGTCTTCAAAATCTTGCCGCTGATCGAGGGCTTGCCCCATTCCATTTGGCGGTCGTCGATCGTGAATTTGAATGCGCGGTCTGTCTGGAAGATGACGAAACGGTCTGCGCCGCGTTCACGCAGGTTGTAGGTCTCGTCGAGACGCAGATCTTCGAATTCGCCGGATGGCAGGATCGCGTAGATGCTGTAGTCCGCCACCGGGCGAACTCCGGCGGCCTGCAGGATCTGGCGACCGGTTGGGACCGGATCGCCCAGATCCAGGTTGCGCGCGTTGAGCTGTTCATCGGTCACCACGATGCGATAGAGGTGCGCCAAGCGAAGGCCACGGCCTTCGCGGATGGCAGCGCCAACATCTTCGAGGGGGATATGGCTGTCATCGCCAGGATTTTGCATTTGCATTTGATTGACTTTCTGTCGGCCATCTGCGGGATTGCAGTTTTCTTGGCCTCCACTAAGTCAATCGCAGCCGATTTCCGGACCGGAAAGCTGACTTAAACTTTTTTTATGGTGATCACGCCGGCCGGAAGATCGCCGCAGATGAAAAAGCTGGGGCAACGTGGGCAAGTGCGCGCTTCTTCCTTCACAGGAAAATCGCCAGCGTGAACGCGCTTGACGAACTCTTGGACTTTCTCACTGCGCGTCTTGAGCTTTCTCTCGGTGATTTCCATCGGCTGCGTTGTCTCGCTGGTCAAGTAGGTCACCTCGACCTGGGCCGATCGACCGTAAGCCTGCGCGGTCGCGAGGTGGAGCAGGGTGTACTCGATGTCATCAAACGCGTTGGATCGCGGCTTCCCGGTCTTGACGCGCCGGACGACGATCTGCCCTTTGTCGCCCTGTGCGACACTGTCCGGTTGAACAAGAATTTTGCCCTCCGCCCACCCGAGAGAGATTGGAGTCGCGGGAACCGGTACGTCGCGATTGCGGGTCTCGACGACAACTTCCACAAGCCGCCGAGCGATGCGGCGGTAGTCTTCCGCATAGCCATGATCGACCGATCCCTTGGATTGCCATGCCTGGTCGAAGCGTGCACCGAGTTCGGATTCGGTCGGCACTGTCATTGCATGCACGGTCTTGAGCCAATCGAACACGTCCGCGACAACGTTGTGCATCTTCATGAAGGCCGTCTCCGTGCGGCGGCCTCCAAGTTTCATGACGTGGGTGTAGAGAAACCGGCGTGGACATCGTTCGAACAGGTTGACCTGACTGTCGGTCCAGACCGGCTTCTGCTCCCAAACAATCTGTACGGCTGACTCTGCTCGCAATCCTGCGTGGCGCTGCGCCAGAACCGGCGGTTGGATCAGGTGATGCAGGATGGAGGGCATGAACTTGGAAGGGTTGCGCGTTCTGCCATCCGACTGAACTGACGACGCGTAGAGGAACAACCGATCGCGCGCACGGGAGAGGGCGACGAAGAACAGGCATTCCTCTTCCTCGTCGTGACCTGCCTTCACCGCTTCCAATCCGGTCATTCCGTAGGAGCCGTGAATGAGCCCGTCAGGCGGCACGCAGCGCGGTGCCATGTTGTTGCGCGGCAAGCCCGAGGTCACCATGCCAGGAATATGCACTGTATGGAACTCAAGCCCCTTGCTGGCATGGATCGTCATCAGGCGAACCGCATCGATGTCGTCGGCAACACCTGGCAAGTGGCGCAACCCGCGATCTTCCGAAAGCAGGACGAGTAGGCGAATACGATCAAGAAGTCGCACGCAAGGTGCACCGGTTCCGGAAGGTTGTTGGCGACAGAAGTTAAGGAATTGCCAAAGCGCCAAGCCCTTCATCCTGCTACGCGCATCGCCTGCCAGATACAGCGACTTGGCAAGGCCGAGACGATCGATCACCCAAGTGGCCAAGATGCTCCAAGGATTGTCCGTTGGGCTCACCCCGTGGAAAAGCATGGCAGCACGGGTCAGTGCCGCCTTGCTGGCTTCCGCGAGTTCCGGTGGCCAGTTTGTACTCAGGAGCCACTCGAGAGGCGCCACTTGGCTTTCGCGCAGGCGTTCGATGATCTGCACGACATCTTGCAGCGGCAGTTCGTACGTCGACATCGTGGACACGCGCACCAGTCCAACAGCATAGGGGTCGCTCAGCATTGAGAGCATGGCGAGGAGATCCTTGATCTCCGGTCGCTCAAACAGACTCCCAAGGTGAAGCACCGGAATGCCCCTGGCTTCGAGGCCCTCGGCAATTTCGCTCAGACGGGCATTGGATGCGCAAAGAAGCGCTTGATGGCGAAATGCAGTGCCGGTTTCCTGTTGATGCTTGATCGTGGCAGCCACCGCCGACATCTCGTCATCCGTTGAGCCCACAACCTTGAATTCCGGTCTGGCGCCTGAAGCTCCGCGGCTTGCATTCAGACGCAGCGGCGAGGACCCAGTCGATGCTTTCATCGTGCCGGAGAAGGCAGTAAAGACATCGATGATCTCTTGTCGAGAACGATAGTTGACGCCGAGTTGGGCGATTTGCGCTCCGGGAAAATCCAAAGTGAATTGGGCCATATTGATGGCCGATGCGCCGCGGAACCGGTAGATGGATTGCCGCGCGTCTCCGACAACCCACAGGTATCGTCCGTCGCCCACAATGGCCTTCAGAAGGCGTACGGAAGAGCGATTGACGTCCTGGTACTCGTCTACAAGCACGTGCTTGTGCCGTATGCGCAAGGCACTTCTCACCTCGGCATGTGTTTCTACCAGTCGCACAGGTTTTGCAACCAGATCACCGAAGTCGATTAGCTGCTTCTCCGTCATCAGGCGTTCGTAGGTCTCGTAGACCAAGGCAACTTCCATGCACTTCTCGGCGCTCTTCATCGCCTCGACATCCGTACAGCAGCTCTGTGCCATTGCCACGGCCAATGCCCTGTAGCCGGTGGCATCGACCACCTCGTCCTTGGCGCGTGAAATCGCACTGAGCATGTCACTGAGATCAAGCGCCGGATCCCACAGATTTCGGTAGTGACGGAGCGACAACCGCGGCAGCTCGTCTTCAAGCAGTTCAATGCCTTCGGATCTATCAATGAGGCGCGGGTTGGCGGGTAGCCCAAGCTTGTCGTGAAAACGGCGCACGATATCCAGGCCGAATGCGTGAAACGTACCGATCCACATCGCTGCGGCAGCCTGCGGATTCCGGGCGGCCAGCCGCTCGCACAACTCGTTCGCAGCCTTGTTGGAGAACGTGAGAACAAGGATGGACATTGGGTCCGCGCCCTCAGCCAGAAGACTCTCGATGCGCTGCACCAGTGTGCGGGTCTTGCCCGTTCCGGGGCCTGCCTGTAACTGAAATGCAGTGTTGCGATGGTTGGCCGCCTTCATCTGGGTCGGGTCGGGGGTGGGCACGGCAACGGCTGCGGAAGCCTCCACGACAGCGGGTGGCTCGCTCGGCAGGAGCAGCGCATCCAGCAGTTGCTGCTGGACCACTTGCAAGGGTGCTCCGAGGCGTGTCGCGATGTCGGCGGAGGCGCAGCCGCAGTCGATGTGGTGGTGCCGCACCACTGAACGCGGCAGCAGAAGTTCGCGCGCAAACAGATCCATCCTTACCTCTCGGCGTTCCCTAGCGCCGTAGTCGAGCACGCGTTCCACGCCGACCGGTGCATCTTCGGCCGAACGGTAGGGTTCAACTTCCTCCGTCACCACGTTCTGACCGTCCCCTTCCAAGACGAAATGACCGAGTTCGTGCGCTATCAGGAAGGCGCGGTCGAACGCCAAACCGATGTCTTCGTACAGGATGCACTCCGCTTGCCGGTCGAGCACTGCCCGCCCGCCTTTCAGTGCGGAGTCACTAGTCGCTAACGCATACACATCGAGATCTCGCCGAGTTGCTTCACGGCCGACGAGTTCGAGCAGGTTCCATGGATCAACACCGTCCGCGACCGCAGCTTGATGGATGCGTTCCGCCTCGCGCCGTGCGGCCTCGGTTGCATCCATGATCAGTCTCGCAATGCCTGCAGAGCTTCCTTTTGGGCAGGTGTCAGCTGGGACGTCTCAACCGCTTGATCGAACGGTATCTGGGCGGCAACGTCAGGCTTCACGTTGGATCGAAAACTCAGGCTGGACGCCATTGTGGGCGGGCTACGCAGATAGGCTGAAACAGCATCAGCGGTCGCGCCAAGTTCGGCAGCGAGCAGCTGAACGAAGCGGCGGGGAAAGGTGGCGGCATCGATGGCTCGTTCACGCACGCGAATCAAGAACAAATTGCTGACGTCCAACCTCTTGGCTATTGACTTGAACGCTGTGGGTTGCAACTGCGCAAAGGGGTTGGCGATAGCAGGATTGCCTTGTGCCGAACCTATTGCTGCCTGGAATTGCCGCCAAGCCTCATCGACGACCTGATCTGACGAACCCTGAAACTCGTCGCCAGAGTGGGAGGCATCCATCATCAGTTCAATCGAGCAATCCACGAGAGCCAGCGCATGTTGCGGGTACTGGTTCAAGTAATGCTCCAAGGTGGCACGGTCATGCCGGGGCTCGACGGAAAACGCGTGGAGAACCTCTTCTTCGTCGAGTCTGGAATTTTCGGTGTTCATAATGCGGCTTCCTTTTCAAGGATGGCCTTGAGCGCTTTGCAGGCCCGGGTCTTCCTGTTGCGAACCGTTCGTTCGTCACATTTCAGCATGGTTGCAATTGTCATGATTGGGATTCCCTGCAGAAAGAGACCAATGACCTGCTTCTGATCTTGCGGTAGATGGTCAATCGCACCGAATAGCACCAACCGGAAAGCAGGATCGTCAATTTTTTGTGGATCGCCGCTTAGAAACTCTTCCAGTGCCGCTTCGACCTCAGCGGAAATCTCAGGGCCCTCACCATCTTGACCACCCAGCGGGACCGTCTTGATCCTGCGAGTGGCAGGGCCGATCTTGCGCAGTACAGTAATTCGAAGCGCGACCATCGCTTTGTCAAAACGTATCTCGTAGAAGTCGAGTAGTCCCGGGTGTGTGTTGCAATCCTTTGTGAGCAGGACAACGAAACGGCTGCGAATTTCATCGCGAATGTCTGGTGCGCCGTCCATGCGCGTATCAGGAATCGCAGAGTACAGCGATTTATCAATACGCTTCAAAAGGATGCGAAAGGTCTTCTCAAACTGTCCCGTATCGCCGTCGTACCAGGCTCGCCGCAGAAAGTGAAGCACGGCCTCTGTCGGCACATACTGCGGATGTTTTTTTGACGCGCCGTCGAATAACGCGAGGCGAGCCCCTGCATCGAGCTGATCAAGTTTCTCGATGCAAGACTCAATCTCAGGTGGCCGCTCGTAGGGCTTGCCGTCTTTGTCTTTGCCTTTGAGTGCTGCCGGCATTCCTTGCCTCCAGTATGCCTATTTGATGGATCAACGGTAACTTGAGTTGTTTACCGAATGCGGATCGGCAGCGACACCTGCGGCTGGATCGGCACCAGCGTTTTGGCATAGGCGCGCAGGATCTCGTTGTAGAGATCGGCATGCTTGGGGGCTTCGACGGTGATGATCAGCGCGTAGCGGATCTTCTCGGCGCCGTTCGCCTTGTGGCCAGCTTCGCGCGCGTTGTAGTGAATGTCGAAGACCGGGTTCTTGAGGGTGCTGCCTCGCATGTTCTTTACGCTGTGCAGCACCGTTTCCCATTTCCCCATGTCAGAGCGCCGTTCTTCCTCGGTAGCGTATTTCTTCATGTCGAAGAAGCTTTTGGTGTCGGCGTTGGCCTTGCCGTCCTTGATCTTTTCGTCGCTGGGACGGAAAACGACTTCCAGGCCTGCGCGCGTGTACGCGGCGGCGTCCTGCGGATCAGTCGGCGAGGCATAGCAGAAGGTTGCCTTGAGGCGGATACTGCCTTTCAGGCCGCCGATGGGCAGCGGCAGTGAGGCGCGCAGGTATTTGCCCGGTTTCAACTCTCCCTGGTAGACCACGCGCGCGACCCCTTCAGAGCAGGTGATGATGCTCATCAGGTCTTCGGGCACCTTGCCCCAGCCGACTTCGAGCTTGTCGTGCGTCGCAGCGTCTGCGGAGTGGACCAGCAGCGCCTTGATCGCCAGCGGCGACAACTCGGCTCCCAGGATGGCGCGAATACCGACCGCGCTGCGCAGTAGATACGGAGAAGCGAAGCTGGTCCCCAGCTGCGGCGAGAGCGCCGCTTTCTTTCCCGGTGAGAGCACATGGAAGTAGTTCCCGGCATTGCCACCGAACGCCATCAGGTCAGGTTTGATGACACCCGGGCTGCGACCAGGGCCAACTGCACTGTACGGTGCGCGCGCCCAGGTGGCTTCAGTGTCGTTTGCTGCCCCGACGGCCAACGCGTTGACGCAGTCCGAAGGCACCTGCACGCGGGCGTTGCCGGAGGCCCGGTCCATTTGGCCGTTGTTGCCAATGGCCACGGTCATCAAAGTGTCGCCATCGGCCAGCAGATCGTCGATGACCGACGTCCAGGCGTGTACGTCGGTGTCTTCGATCGGCAGATCAGGGCCGAGACTGAGATTGATGAACTGGTACTGCCGTGAGAGCAGGACCTGTTCGACGAATCCCAACGTGCGGTACAGCTCCAGTGGATCTTCGGTATCGGCGTCCTTGTCGAGCACGCGCAAGTGATCGACGTAGGCGAAGGGGCGGCTGGCGGCGCCGTTCGGCTGGATGGGACCGAACAGGAAAGCGGAGCTGACGGCCAAGCCATGCTCCAGACCTGCCGCATAGTCCTGCGCGTTTTCGTCCAGGACACGGTAAGAGCGCAGCCACGGCCCGATGGCGTGTTGTTTGGGCAGACCGCCGTCGAGGATGGCGACCTTGGGCTCTGAGGACAGCGGCTGTTCGGTCGGCAGGCTACATCCAACCGTCACCTCGCCCGTTCGGTGAACGGGCCGCATGCCTCGCAGCTTGGGCACCGGACGGATGACGCGCGCGAAGACGAATTCCGCAAGCCGCTCGATGTGGTCGTGCTTGCCTTCGACGGGCACGAACCACAGGTTGCCTGCCGTGAAGCCCAGGTCGCTGTGAACCCTGACACTCACCTCCTTGGCGTACTTCACGAAGGCCTGCTGGATGAACAGGCGGCTTTCCTCGAGTAGCAGGTGAATGCCGACCTCAAAGAAGCGATCCTTGGCGCTGCCGTAGTCGGCAATGCGCTCGCGAGGCGTGAAGGCGGAAAACTGCTCGATGTGTGCCAGGTCCAACGCTTCGTCAGATTCGGGTTCGATCCGCCTAGTCCATTCATTGAGATGGCGAAATGCCTGGCGCTTGCCGGCGACGAACAGTTCTGTTGTCGTGCACTCCTGGGGCTCGCCCTTCTTGGTCCAGCCGCCAGGTGTCACCTTCACGGTTCGGCTACCCACCGATTCCAGGCCCACGGTACGCAGCATTGCCGCAGGGAAGAAGGACCGCGCGATGTAGCTGGGGTTCATCGTCAGCCGGGCGACCCCGAAGTCGCCAGGACAAGCGAGCAGGGGCAAGGCGTCCAGGGACGTCGCGGTCGCCGCGAATTGAGGCGTCAGTCGCTGTGCGGCCTGCGCGAAGGAGTAGACCTCCGATTTGCCCGGCATGCGCTTCGGCCCCTTGATGTCATGCGTCAGCAGCTCGCCGCGCCCGATCAAAAAATTGGTTTGGCTCATGCGTCAGGCTTTCCTTTCGAAGTTTTCTTGGCTGCGACCGGTTGCTCGCGGGTGTACTTGCGGATGGTGTCTCTGCTCACGCCCGTGATGTCGGAGATCGTGTGCTGCGACAGGCGGGTCTGCTTGGCCAGCAGGATTGCCAGATCGATGCGGCCCTGGCGTTCCAGGACGAGTGCGCGCGATTTGACGAACTCCTCGATCAGGTCGGCGTCCGAGGCCGTGCCCAAGGCAACAGCGCGCCGGAAACGCTGGAGCTCCCGCTCGATGTCGCTGAACGACTCGCCGTTGAAGGCAAAGGTCAGGATGTCGATCCAGCGGCCGAACAATGCATAGTCCGGCCCGAGAAAGCGCTTGATGGCCTGTTTGACGGCAGGCATTTCCGGCGCCTTGAAGTTGATCACCAAGTCGAAGCGACGCCACAGAGCCGGGTCGATCAATTCCGCGTGATTGGTAGCCGCTAGCAATAAACCGGTGGCAGGCCATTCATCGACTTCTTGCAGGATGACCGTGACCAGGCGCTTCAATTCGCCAATGTCGGTGTCGTCGCTGCGGCGTTTGGCGACGGCGTCGATTTCATCGAGCAGCAGTACACAGGGGCTGCGTTTGGCGAAGTCGAGTGCGGCGCGCAGGTTGCTCCCGCTTCGCCCGAGCAGGCTGCTCATGACGGCGGTCAGGTCGAGCACATACAGCGGCACACCCAGTTGAGACGCCAGCCAGCGTGCGGTCAGCGTCTTGCCGACGCCGGGTGGGCCGACGAAGATGGCCGAACGCGTAGGGTTCAGGCCCATCGATGCCAAGCGCTTGGTCTGCCGGCGTTCTTGGATCAACTGGCTCAAGGTTTCTTCAAGGTCCAGAGACAGCAGCGGTTGCTCACGATCGGGATCGTCCTTGAAGACCTTCAGCAGCGACAACCGCGATTCGTCATCGACCGGAAGTGGTTGCGCCGCGGACGCGGGCGGCGCGGCCTTACGCATTGGAGCGCTTGCGCGGGGTGCCTTCGCGCGCAGGTACAAGTCCATCTGTTCAGCTAGTTCTGGGTCCGTGTTGCGGTACTTGCGCACGAGCCGAGCCACGAACAGCCGCACATCCTCTGTCTGCTCTGCCAGTGCAAGCCGAATCAGCTGGACTAAATCTGACTGAACCTGATTAATTTCGTCCAACATTGACATAACTCATTGAATTAAATTATATTTTCATTTGACACAAATGGAATAGTACTATTCTCTCACGTTTTATCGACGTTGTGAAGAGCGACGGACAGGATGCGAGTAGAAGAAAGCAGTTCGGGGAGACTGCTGCCGTAAGAGAGGTGTTGCAAACGCAACGTCATGTGCACCCCGCCGTACCGCCGTCGCGCACGGGCGAACTCGCCCGATTTTCAGAGCAAGCCCATGTTGCAGATATTTGCTGTCCTATGGAAATTTACGGAGTCTCCGTAGCAAAACAGATTGCAAAGTCAGGGCACAAGTCAGCACGACAGAACTCGGACAACTTCCGATACTGCGCTTAAGACCCTGTTTTCCGTCTAAGTAGAAACGCTGCTGGCCGCGTGGAGTTAGACCGAATTCATGCTGCAAAAATTACCGTTGGTGCGGGGTGTGCGTCAGTGCGCACTGATGTTTTTTTACTCTGGTATTTAGATGTAAGAACGCGCAAGAACGATACTAGTGGCATCGCTCCATTCACGGAAATTGCCATTGCAGCGAGTTGATGTTTTTGTCGTCGATTCGAGCAGCCACTGATGAAAAAAACGAGAAGCTAACTCGCCGCAAAAAGCAGTTCTCGACAGTGAGCAATTTGCAGCGATTTCACCGACTGCTGGCGCACGGCTGAACATTGTTAACAACCCGTTCTAGATACCCAGAGTTTTGCGACGATTTTTCGTACGAAAAGACTGCAAACCGGCAAAGCTTGGCTAATTTAAACCCCCCGTTATCGTTACTTGGTTACTTTTTTTTTGCAGGACGCGCGGCAGTTGTCGTGCGCCTGAAGCGACGACTAACCTGCAACGACAGCAGCGTTGGTGACGTCGTACCCTGGTGCGTTCTCGAAAATGTGATCGCCGAGCCTTAGCGAGTTGCCATCACTTTGGCACCGGCGATATCGTCCTCCAGGGCAGGTGGTAACCGCCCGCAAGAAACCACCCGCAAACGTTTCGGCGATCCTGGTGGGCACCGATTCAAGCAATACACTTGTCCATGACGAACATACGCACAGACTCCACGCCGTGGAACGGCCCGTCCTTAGGCAAAGCAACGCGCGCTCACTAGGCCCCGGCTCTCGAGAATGTCACCCCGCTCTAGTGCTATTCGCCAAACAGTTCACTCAATCGGACACCCAGCTTGTCAAATGCGATTGCCTGTTCCGACAGGCGACGATCTTGAACGTACGTCTGAGTCATGCGGTCATCTTGTTTGTGATTCAGGCATTCGTTGATGACGTCGTTGCTTGTACCGAGCATCGCCATGATGGTCGCGGCAGTACGCCGCAAGTCATGAGCGGTCCACTTGCCGCCCGGGAGCGCAAGAGCCCGAGTAGCGCTGCTTCGGTGCGACATCGGGGTGGTGCGAACGGTTTGGCGGTCAGCGATTTGCTTGCCAAATGATTTCACCAGCACCGGTTTGGTACCGGTCCCATCCGGGAATAGCCAGTCATCATGCTCCTCAAGCGCGGTTAGTTCCTGGAATTTTGCTACCGCAAAATCGCTGAGGTGGATCGTGTGGTCGCGTTGATTCTTGGTGTCGAAGAGATGCCACTTGCGGGTCAGGAGATTGACCGTTCCGAATTTGACGTCCGCGCACTGCGCGACCTCACGCAGTTGAGCGGTTGGAGAGCTGTGCGCACTCTTGGCAACCCCAATGAGTTCCCCGACCCGCACACCGGTTGCGAGAATAATGTAGATACCCAGTTCGGTCCTCTTGTTCAGGCCCGCCTTTGCCAGTAGCGAAGGCAGCGCAGCCAGCTCATCCGCTGATAAAGTTCGTTCGCGCTTCACGTCAGCGCCGCCAACCCGCTCTTTCTTGATTGTCTCGACGACGCTCGCAACGACGATTTCTCGCTCCGCGGCAAATCGAAACAGCTGCTTTAAATCGGTGAGGATAATGTTCGCGGTTCGCAACTTGTTGGCAGCAACAAGACTGTCAAGAATGACATACGCATCGGCCTTCCGGATGCTGGCAATTGGAATGTCGCCAAGCGTCGGAAAAACGTGTCGCGTGAACTGTTCAAAAACGTACTTGCCGCCATCCTTACGCCCGAGACGCTCGCCGTCCGCGCGCATTCTTGGCGTCAGCGCTGTTTCACGCCATTGCGTGAAGACCGTGCAAAGCGTGACGGCTCGGCGCGTTGCTTCTTCGTCTGCGATTTTGCGCGCCGCATCCGCAGCTTTGCCTGCCGATTCTGCGCGAACCAACGCATCCTGTGCTTCCTGTTCTCGAAGTTGCAGGAACGCACGAAGGTCGCGATTCGGAACTGGGCTCGCGTTCGCGCTGGACGGTTGAATCAAGGCGGACCACTCCAGCGCTCTTGCGCGAGCGCTTGCGACGGTATACGCACCGTCTCTTGTTTTTTCGCTGTAGCCGCCTATTAGCAGCGTGTCGCGCTGTCCATCCGTACGCGTGTACCGAAAATAGAAAAGGCGCTCGCCGCTGGTCGTGATTCGACCGACGAATCTTCCGGCTCCGCGTTTGCCGCCCTCTGTGAGCCAGCGATCAACGACCCCTGGCGTGCCCTTCATTGCTCTGTCCGTAATCAGTTGGCTCATGAGATCTGCGCTTTCGTGCTGAGGATCTCATGCTATTCTGGTTGCCGTTCCGTTGCCGTAACGAGTTGGCTTCTGCCAGATTTACATGGCCGTACCTGGATCGTTGAATTCGTAAGTATTTGATTTAACGAATAATTGTATTTTCAGCTGGACGCAGTTGGATGCTTCTGCAATCAAAAATTATTGCATGGGGTGCAAGGGGTAGAAGGTTCGAATCCTTTCACACCGACCATATTGTGTTTTAGATCAAAGGGTTACAGCTTGCGGGCGGTAACCCTTTTTAGTTTGCGATGCGATGATAGTGCCTAAGGAAACCGTCGCGTGCGGGACAGCGCCTACAAATAAGCGCGCTCCTGACTGACTGCCCAAATGCCGGCCGCAGCGAATACTCCGATTGTCAAAAAAGCGGATGCAACGTGCATCTCGCAGCCACACAATTGGAGATAAATCATGCTTTACACCATAGCCGTCATACTGCTCATCCTGTGGGTTCTTGGCCTGCTGACTTCATTCACAGCCGGCGGCCTGCTTCACCTGCTTCTGGTCGTCGCAATTGTGATGGTCATCTTTCAGGTCATTTCCGGGCGACGCGTCTAGCGACGACGATCTGGCTTGCGTGCGGGCGAGCCACGGGCTATCCTGGATTGCGCGAATCACGACGGTCTTCTGAAGCTCATCGCGGCGTGTCTGACGCAGCCGTGCCGCAGCGGGTGAAGTGGCTTTTTCGAAACTACGTATTCGTCGTAAAACCTCCGCCATGATTGCTGAACACTAAAACCGAATACCATTGCTGACAATTCCCTTGGGGTGAACAGGAACAGTCATGGCAAGCGTCGGAGACCCTGTCCAATGAGCGCGTCAGGGTGGCTGGGAAGCCTGACGATCAGGAAACCTGTCCTGCACGGAGCGGCTGGTGAGCACAGCGGCCCGCTCGGACGCAGTATCGGGTTGTTTCAACTGACAATGCTCGGCGTCGGCTCCACGGTCGGCACTGGCATTTTCGTGGTGATGAGCGAGGCCGTGCCGAAGGCTGGGCCCGCCGTTATCCTGTCCTTCATCATAGCGGGCATCACCGCGACCCTGACCGCACTCTGCTATGCGGAGCTCGCGGCCGCCATGCCGGAATCGGGCTCGGCGTACTCATATGCATACGCGACGCTGGGCGAGCTGCCGGCCTACGGCGTTGCCTGGTGCCTGCTACTGGAATACGGCGTGTCGTCGGCTGCGGTGGCCGTCGGGTGGGGCCAGTATCTCAACAAATTTCTCGCCGGGACCATTGGCTGGACCATCCCCGACGCGTTCAGTCAGCCAGCCGAGGCGGGCGGCATTTTCAATCTGCCCGCCGTGGTGCTGGTCATGATGTGCGGCGTCTTGCTGCTGCGCGGCGCGCGCGAGTCGGCGGCAGTGAATGCCGTGATGGTCATCGTGAAGCTTGCGGTGCTGTGCCTGTTCATCGCGATTGCGCTATATGGTTTTCAAAGCAATAACCTGCGACCGTTCATGCCGCTGGGCATGGCAAGCGTTGGCGCTGCGGCCGGTACGATCTTCTTTTCCTACATCGGTATTGATGCGGTAACCACGGCCGGCGACGAGGTCAAGAATCCGCGTCGCAATATGCCGCTGGCGATCATCATCTCGCTCATCATCGTCACTGTGATCTATGTGCTCGTCGCCGTCGCGGCGGTTGGTGCGCAACCGCAGAGCGCATTCAAGGGGCAGGAGGCCGGGCTCGCGGCCATTCTCGAAATGCTGACCGGTGCGAAATGGCCAGTCATTGTGCTCTCGGCCGGTGCGGTGATTTCGATCTTCAGCGTGACGCTGATCACGCTATACGGTCAGACCCGCATCATGCTGGTGATGAGTCGCGATGGCATGCTGCCGAAACTGTTTGGCCATGTGCGGCCGGGACACAAGGCGCCGGTGCCGAACACGCTCATCGTGTGCGCGCTGGTGGGCTTGCTGGCGGCGGTATTTCCGCTGGATCTGCTGGCCGATCTGACGAGCCTTGGTACGCTGGTCGCGTTTTCCGTGGTGTCGGTCGCGGTACTGATCGTGCGTGAGCGACACCCCGCGGCAACCGGCGGCTTTCGGGTACCTTTTTCACCGTTCTTCCCGCTGCTTTCGATCGGGTTCTGCATTTACCTCGTCGCCAGTCTTCCGGCGAGAACCTATATGCTGTTCGCGGTCTGGCTGGCGGTCGCCGCGCTGGTCTATTTTTTCTTCAGCTATCGCCATTCAGTGCTGCGCAACGGACTGACACGATCACTTGCAAGTAACGCTACAAGGAACGAAACATGAGCGAGTTTTCCGGAAAAGTCGCGATCGTCACCGGTTCGTCCAGCGGCATTGGCGAGGCAATTGTCCAGCGCCTACATGCGCTTGGCGCGTCGGTAGTGGTCAATTCCGCATCGTCAGTTGAAGCGGGTGAACGCGTTGCCAAAGCACTTGGCGACAACGCAATCTACGTGCAGGCCGACATCAGTGACAAGGCGTCGGGCGAACAACTGATCGCGGCCACGATTGCCCGATTTGGCAAGCTCGATATTCTGGTGAACAACGCGGGCTGGACCAAGCTCATTCCGCATCACGATCTGGACGCGCTCACCGATGAGATTTTCGACCGCACGTTCGAGGTCAACGTGAAGGGCCCCTGGATGCTGACCAAAGCAGCCATGCGCTACCTCAAACAAAGTGAAGACGGCAATGTCATCAATATCACCTCGGTGGCCGGTGTGCGTCCGCTGGGTAGTTCGGTCGCCTATTCAATGACCAAGGCGGCGCTCAACCAGATGACGTTATTGCTTGCCAAATCGTGCGGTCCGGTGCGGGTGAACGCTGTCGCCCCGGGGCTGGTCGCCACGCCGTGGACCCGCAACTGGCAGGAACAGCATGAGGGTGTCAAAGCGATGACTCCACTCAAGCGCTCGGCCACACCCGATGATTGCGTTGAAGCGACGCTTGGGCTGCTGCGAACCCGTTACGCCACAGGGCAAATATTCGTGGTCGATGGCGGGCTGACGCTGGTCAGATAGTCACGCCGCAAGGCACTGTGGCGGCAGTTTGCGGTTGATCAACTTTTTGTTGAAATGACTGTTGCGTTGGGGCTGTAGTCGTGAATCGCCTAAAGTCGACTTAAGCAATTTATGGCGTGAAGCCCATATCAAATGTAGTGTTCAACGAAAAGCTGAATGACATTGCGCTCGTGCTCCACACGTTACGGCACTTGACGAAGCGCCCTGCTGCGCCTAGGTCGAAACGAGCGCCAGCACGCGCTCGCCAATGGCCATCGCACTCGTGAGCCCTGGTGATTCGATGCCGAACAGATTGACCAGCCCGGGGATGCCGTGCGTGGCCGGGCCGTCGATCCGGAAGTCAGCGGCGGGCTCGCCACGCGCGTAGATTTTGGGGCGCACACCGCTGTAGCTGGGTTGCAGCGAGTCATCGGGCAACGCTGGCCAATAGCGGCGAACCGCTTCATAGAAACCATCGGCGCGACGCAGGTCCACCGCGTAGTCAATCGCATCCGGGTCTTTGCCATCGAGCCACTCAAGATCGGGACCAAACTTGGCCTGCCCGCCGAGATCGAGCGTGAGGTGTACGCCAAGCCAGGCATCGTCTGGCGCGGGGTAGATCAGATGATGAAACGGCGCTTTTCCGCTGAGCGTGTAGTAGGAGCCCTTGGCGTAGTGCTCCTGGGGCACATGTCCGGCGGCCAGTCCATGAAATTGCCGCGCCAGATGCGTCGCATGCAGACTCGCTGCGTTGACCACGATACCGGCTTGCAGCTCGGTAGTAGTGCCTCCGGACAGAACCGTAACTACCGCGCCGCCACGCCACGTGAAATCGGCGCTGACGACGCGCGATTCAAGCGCGATCATGCCGCCTGCGTTTTCCAGGTCGCCCTGCAGCGCGATCATGAATCCGTGGCTGTCGACGATCCCCGTGCTTGGTGACAGCAAGGCGGCCGTACAGGCGAGAGCGGGCTCCCGCGCGCGGGCTTCGTCCGCCGTCAGCCAC
>Ga0209023_10000976_pt1 | contig 40191 bp, 35 predicted proteins | sample LakOneMetagenome_FD_187468 | JGI IMG/M metagenome (GOLD analysis project Ga0209023, IMG submission 187468) | Freshwater and sediment microbial communities from Lake Erie, Canada (SPAdes) (version 2) | ecosystem: Environmental > Aquatic > Freshwater > Lentic | place: Lake Erie, Canada...
CGGGTTCGGCTCGGCCCGCTCGTCCAGGGCGGCAGCGGGGGCGAGAAAGGTCTGATACAGCCGGTCGGCCCGCGGCCAGATCTTGCGGGCGACAAAACAATCCGACCGGCGCAGAAGCTGAAGGTGATCGTCGTAGAACGTATGGGGCTTGCCGCCGATATCGAACTTGGAAAGGGTCAGCGAACGGCTTTCCAGCCGCGTCGAATAAAGCCGCACAAGCGTCTGGAAATAGCTCTCGTCCGGTATCCAGACCCGCCGAAAGTAGCTGTCATAGATCGCGCGGCGCGGGTCGTCGAGGATCGACGCCAGCGTGCGCCGGGTCAAGCACCACCATTGCGAACCGAGATGGGGCGTGATCCCATCTGGGATACGCCGCCGAATGCCAAGGAAGCGCTGGATGCGCACATAATCGTCGAACATCCGGCGGTGCTTTCGCCAGGCGAAGGGAAAGCGAAGGGTGAAGCGTTCGTCTGCCAGCCCGCCAACGATCCAGGGAACGTCGCGGGTGGTGACGCTTTCAATGAAGTCGGTATCGGGGTTGGCCGCGAGATAGTCGGCCAGATCGCGGTGCGGACGCAAAGGCAGGCACGAACCCGAGGCAAGATAGACATGCCGCACATCGGGATGCAGCGACAGCATCTGCCCGGCGGCCGCGATCGTGGCGGCGACCAGCGAAAAGGTGCCCCATTCGCACACATGGCGCGGCGAAAAGCTGACGTGGGGCAGATCTGCCAATGCCTGCACGAACCCGCGATAGTCGGCCGCGCCGACCCGGCGGTCGACATGTATGACCACGGGCGAGCTGCCGCTGGCCCAGAAGCGCGCGACCTCGGCAGCCCGGTCAAAGGCTGTGTGGCACAGCATGATGATGCCGACGCTCATGCCCCAGCCCTCACGCCCAGTTCCCCTTCGACATCAGCCCCAGGATTTCGAGCTGCCGCCAGTTGATATATTTCTCGCTCCATTTGCACCAGAGATCGGTCTGTCCCGGATCTGCCGCCGCATAGGCCCGGTATTCCTGGCTGGCCGCGAAATGTTGCCGCCGCTCCATCTCTTCGGCAACCTTTTCGGAAAAGGTCGACAAGAACTTGGCGTGCAGCAGGCAGCCCGAAGCCCGCTCGCCACCTTGCGTGTCGTAGACAAGGTTCAGCCCGCGCGGCAAAAGCATGTGGGTGGAATTCACGAAAACATAGCCGCGCTGCCACCTGACCAGCGGGATCTTGTTCAGGGACGGGGCATCTTTCGGATCGTCGGCGAAAAATACCCGGGCCCGCGGCCCCCCCTGAATCCAGAGATTGCCGTAGTCAGGGTTGCGCGAAATCATGTAATTGCCGCTGTCGAACCCATCGGCGATCTCGAAGGGGTTCTGACCCTCGCGGTAGGGCTGGGCCGCAACCGGCCCCTTGGGATACATGTCCAGCATCATCGCCGGAAAGGATCGGACGGTTTCGCCGTCAAGCCAGTCGGTCAGCGCACGCAGGGGCCGCGTGTCGCAGAACGGATAGACGAAGAATTCGTCGACATCCACGACCAGAACCCAGTGCCCGTGGCCATGATGTTGCAAAAGCCGGTTCAGCCAGTCGATCCCGTAATGCGACGCCTGATAACCATGATCTGTCCGCCAGAGCGAAACGTCCGGCTGATCGGTCAGAAATTCGGTCGTGCCGTCATCGGACCCGTTGTCGATCATGAAAAACCGTTCGACGCCAAGCTTGCGGTAGTAGGACAGGAAATAGGGAAGCCGCACCCGTTCGTTGCGCACGACCGAAAACAGTAGAACCGCCCCCGGTGCGACCGCCGGGGTCAGATCGTGGATGGCGCGCAGTTCACGGCGCTTGCGAAAGGCGCGAAACAACAGCCGCTTGCGGCGCAACCGCAACCCGTATCTTGCCCAGAACCTCACACCATCCCCGTGTTGCCTCTGCCCGTTCCCATGCAAGCCATCTATCAAATCATGGTAAAGACAAGCCTGAAATGCTCGGCCCAGCCTGCAAGCGCCAGCGGTTGCGGATCTGGCGCGGCCTTTGCTGCCCGGCCGATCAGGGTTTCGATCGCCACGGACCATGCATATCGGTCGGCCGTCGGCAGGTAAACCGGATAGGCCCCCAATATCTCGCGCGTCACCGCAAGATCGGTCGCAAGGACAGGCACGCCCAGGGCGGCGGCTTCGGCGGCGGGCAGGCCAAAACCCTCGGCCCGGCTCGGCGCCAGAAGGGCGCGCGCGCCGACCAGCAGCGCCATCGCCGCGGCATCCGGCAGACCAGCCCGTTCGACGATATCGCCGCCGATGCGGGCGCACTCGTCGAGCCGGGCAAAGACATCAGCATTCTTCCAGCCGCGCCGGCCAAGGATGAAAAGCCGCGGGATCTGCCCCGTGGGCAGGCGCATGCGGAAGCCATCCCATATATCGAGAAGCAATGCATGATTCTTGCGCGGCTCAATGGTGCCGAGGGTCACGAAATAGGGGCGATCCGTCTCTATCCAGGCCGGAATCGCCTTTGGCTCCGGCGGCGCGGGTGCGACCCCGAGCGGTGCGACCCGGATCGTCGGGGTGCGCGCGAAGCCGGCGCACCAGCGTTCCAGACCGGCTTTCACCGGGCTTGAAGGGCACAGAACCAGATCGGCATGGGCCGCAACGGCGCCGAGTTTCGCCGCGAATTCAGCCGGGGCCCGGTCACCGGAATATTCCGGATGATCAAGCGGGATCGTGTCGTGGATCATCACCGTCACACCAAGCCCCGGCACCTGCCGCAGCACGGCGAGAAAGGCCGCATCAAGATTGGCATGGCCGACGTTGAGGTAGTTGCCCCCCCCAGCCGCATGGGCAACAAGCACGCGGGCAAGGCCGGATCGTGAGGGCCGGGCGAAGGCCAAGGGCCGCAGGGCCGCCAGAAGCGATGCAGGCTTGGCTTCGGGCACGTCGATCCATGCCAGAAGCCTTGGGGCCACATCGGCGCGAAAGAGAAGATGGCCAAGGGGCGAGCGGCAGATCAGCATGAACGGCCCCTCCCGGTTGACGAGCGCGGCAAGATAGGCCCGTTCGACCCGGTCTATCCCGGTCAGGGGGCCGCGCCCGGCCCGACCCACCAAACGGGTTATGTCAAGAAGGACGTGCCGCGCCTCAGCGCTCATAATGTCCGGTCTGGTGCCAGCGCCAGGCATCGGCAATCATCGACCGCATGGTCGACCGCCTCGGCGCCCAGCCAAGTTCGCGCAGCGCGCGATCGGACCCGCAGACCAGCTTGATCGCGTCGCCACCGCGCCGGTCGCCATAGATGACCGGCACCTCGCGGTTGGTGACGATCCGCGACTGGTCGATCACCTCGCGCACCGAAAAGCCGTTCCCGGTGCCAAGGCAGAAAACCCGCGGCCCCTGCCCGGCCTTCAACCACTTCAACCCCAGCACATGGGCATCGACCAGATCCATCACATGCACATAATCGCGCAGGCAGGTGCCATCGGGTGTCGGATAGTCCGTGCCAAACACGGTCAGCGCCGGGCGCTTGCCATCGACCGCATCGAGCATGAGCGGGATCAGGTGCGATTCAGGCCGGTGATGTTCGCCCACCTCTGCATCCGGGTCGGCGCCGGCCACGTTGAAATAGCGGAAGATGACCGGCCGCAGCCCATGGGCATTGGCGAAATCGCCCAGCATCTGTTCGATGGCGAGCTTGGATTTGCCATAGGCGTTGATCGGCCGCTGCGGGGTGTCCTCGTTCAGGACCACCCCGTCCTGATCGCCATAGGTTGCGCAGGTCGACGAAAAAACTAAATCGAGGCACCCCGCCGCCACGGCCGCCTCGATCAGCGTCAGCGACGACAGAACATTCGCCCGCCAGTAGGTGCCGGGGTCGCGCATTGCGTCGCCAACAAGGCTGAGCGCGGCAAAATGCATCACCGCCACCGGCTTCCAGCGCGCAAAAACCGCGTCCAGCCGTTCGCGGTCGGCCAGGTCACCCTGCTCGAACGGGCCGAACTTGACCGCATCCTGCCAGCCGGTCACCAGACTGTCGTAGGTGACAGGCAGATAGCCCGCATCCCGCAACGCCTTGCAGGCGTGAGATCCGATGTAACCGGCCCCACCCGTGACCAGAACGGTTTCGGTCATGCAGGCCTACTCGGCCGCATTGCGCATTGCGGTCATTTCGATGAGGAACTGCATGAGCTCGTCCTTCAGCTCGCTTCGCGCCAGGCCGAAGGCAACAGTCGCCTGCAAGAAGCCCGCCTTCGAGCCGCAATCGAAGCGCTGGCCGCGGAAGCGGTAGCCGTACACATCGTTCGACTTTTCGATTTCCTCGGCGATCGCATCGGTCAGCTGAATTTCACCACCCGCACCCTGCTTCATCCGGTTGAGGTTATGCAGAACCTTCGGCGTCAGGATATAGCGCCCGATGACGGCAAGGTTCGACGGCGCCTCGGCCGCTTTCGGCTTTTCGACCATTCCCTTGACCGACACCATGGCGCCCATGTCCTCGCGGATGTCGAGCACGCCATAGGAAGAGGCTTTGTCGGCCGGCACTTCCATGGCCGCAACCATGTTGCCGCCGATTTCGGCATAGGCCTCGACCATCTGCTGAAGGCAGGGCTTTTCGGCAGCGATCACGTCATCGGGCAAGATCACAGCGAAGGGTTCGTTGCCGATCAGCCTGTGCGCGCACCAGACCGCATGGCCAAGGCCAAGCGCCCTGTGCTGGCGGATATAGGCAATGGCGCCGGAATCCATGTTGGTGGCGCGCAAAATCTCGAGCAGATCGTCCTTCCCGGCCCGTTTCAGGGTCGCTTCCAGCTCGTTCGCATGGTCGAAATAATCCTCGAGCGCACCCTTGCCGCGCGAGGTCACGAAGATGAATTCCTTGATCCCCGCAGCGCGCGCCTCGTCGATCGCATATTGGATCAGCGGGCGGTCGACCAGCGTCATGATCTCTTTCGGGATCGACTTTGTGGCAGGCAGGAACCGCGTTCCCAGCCCTGCGACCGGAAAGATGGCTTTCGTGACCCTATGCTTCATTGAGACACCTGATTTCCTTTGGTCCGTAGGCGGACACAGTGTTTTTCGGTTTTAACCTTGGCCGATCTTTTGAACAAGAGTTGGACGAAGATATGGCGTTTGCGCGCGCAGCATCGGGGGAATTTTCGGCGAAATGCCCCCCTGACGTTACGTTAGTTGAAAGGGCGGAAACAGCAAAGTCAGGTTTACCCGCAGGCGCGCACGCCGAGCGCGGTTTCGCGCGCAACCCGCGACCTGAAGCGCCAAAATCTGAATAAACTGTCTGATCTCAATGACTTGCCAAAAAGCCCGCCAGTCTGAACCCAATATCCATCTGCGGAATATTCGACCCGGTGATAGCGCGCGGTCGGGCTGAAAAGGAACAGGCGGACGATTGCCCCCCGCCCGGAGAGTTCACGCGCATGCGCGCGGAGCCGCACCGCCGACCAGGAGCGGCCCACGAGAATCACCTCTCGCCGCGCGGTCTGCGGAAACCGTTTGAAAACAGCCGCTTCGTCGGGAACCAGCGGGGCCAGCTCGGGCAGGGGCCGCGCGCGGCCTTCGTCGAACCCGTCGGTCAGGCTCTTTTGCAGCGCAGCAATGTCGGTTGCAGAAAGCCGGCCTGCCGCATGATGTCGCGCGAGCTTGTCGCCCTCGGTCCGGCAAAGCGTTGCACGTGCCGCCGCAAGATCGTCGTCGCCTGCACCGTGGCGGCGCAGCGTGACCGCTGTGCTGGCTCCCACATCCCACAGCGACAGGGGTGCGCGGTCGGCCCGGCGCAGTGCGCTTGCCGCCTTGGCGTGGTGCACCCGCGCGCCGGGAACGATGGCGGTCGTCCCCCCGATGGCCGCCAGGCGCAGGTTCAGTTCGGTCTCGTCCAGATAGTAGCGCAGTGCGGGGTCGAACCCGCCAAGCCCCATCAAGCCCGCGCGGCGATAGGCGCAATTCACACCCTTGATCTCGACAGCGACGCCGGCCTGGCCGCGATGAAGGCTTGGCTGATGCTCATCGACAGGAAGGGGACCGGGGAAAAGACGCCGGTCGACGGTGCCGCTTTGCCACTGAAAGGAAATCCCATTGCGGCCAAGCACAAAGCCGCCAGCCGCCGCCACATCGGGGTTCGCGAAAGGCGCAACCAGATGGCGCAGCCATTGCGGCTCGGGGACCGCATCATCGTCGATGAACGCGACAACCTCACCCGCCGCGGCGACGAGCCCGAGGTTGCGCGCAGCCGAAATGTTCGGCTGATCGAACGGGACGATTCGCACCGGAAAGTCCGACGCAACCACCTGCCCGCCCGGATCGGCCACGACGACCACTTCAAAATTCGGATAGTCGAGCTGGCCTATCGCCAGAAGGCAGCGGCGCAGCATATCGGGCCGTTGGCGCGAGACGATTACGACGCTGACCGAGCACGCATCCGCCGACAGATTTGGATCGGGCGGCGCGCCCGTCATTCCATTCCCATCTCGGCCATCATCTGTTCAATCCGGGCAACATCGGCGGGGTTGTTCAATTCCCAGAACTGGCGACCGCGTGCCGCAACTTCGACACACAGGACAGGCCGACCGCGTTCGAGAAAGCGAAGCTGTTCAAGGCCTTCGAGCGCCTCGAGCGCCCCCATATCCCAGCCCGGATAATCGGCAAGCGATTTTGGCCGGTAGGCGTAAACGCCCACATGGTGAAAGATCGGCGTCGGCTCGCTGTCGGCATAGGGGCGCGCGGTGAACGGGATGACTTCCTTGGAGAAATAGAGCGCTTTGCGGTCATGGCCGAAGACGGCCGTGGTGCCGCCGACGCGACCGTTGCGCCGGTCTTCCAGAAATCCGTTCAGCGCGCGGCCGTCGGCGCGCAGAACCGGCGTCGCCACCTCGGCCGACGGGTCGGCGGCCAGGCCCTTGATCAGATCTTCCACGAACCAGGCCGGCGTCAGCGGCGCGTCGCCTTGAAGGTTCACCACGATGTCATGGGCCCAACCCAGAACCGCCTGCGCCTCGGCACAGCGCTCGGTGCCGTTGCGGCAGGCGTCCGAAGTCATCACCACCTCGGCTCCGAACGCTTCGGCATGGCTGCGGATACGTGTGTCGTCGGTGGCCACCACCACGCGGTCGGCGCCATTCACCTGCATGGCGGCCCGCCAACTGCGCTCGATCAGCGTGCGCGACAGGCCGCTGGCGCCTTTCAACTCCACCAGCGGTTTGCCGGGATAGCGGTTCGAGGCGTAGCGAGCGGGAATGACGATCAGAACAGACACTATTTCACCAGAAGAACGCCCGGAGCATAGGCGATGAAGAAGGGATTTTCGAAACCCGGCTTGCCATAGGTCAGGGGCGAATGGTCATCAAACCGCACGACTTCGCCACCTGCGCCGCGCAGCACCGCATCGCCAGCAGCCGTATCCCACTCCATCGTCCGGCCCAGGCGCGGGTAAAGATCGGCCTCGCCGGTCGCCACCAGACAGAATTTCAGTGAAGATCCTGCGCTGGTCATGTCGCCGACAGCGTAGTGCGCGATATAATCGTCGGTCGCCTGATCGCGGTGCGATTTCGATGCCACCACCATGAGCGCCCGGTTGTCGGGCACCGATACGGTGATCGGCACCTGCTCACCGGCATGGTCCCTGGCGAAGGCGCCCTTTTCCTCGACCGAGCGGCCATCGGCCAGCGTATAGAACAGCCGCCCCTTGGCCGGCGCATAGACGACCCCGCGAACCGGCGCGCCGTTTTCCACATAGGCGATGTTCACGGTGAAATCGCCCCGTCGCTGAACGAATTCCTTGGTGCCGTCCAGGGGGTCCACAATCAGGAAGGTCGAAACCTTCTGGCCGTGGCTCGCGGCCTGCTCCTCGGTCACGATGGGTGTCGCCGGAAAAGCCTCGGCCAGCCCTTCGGATATCAGCGCGTCGGCCGCCTCGTCGGCCTCGGTCACCGGGCTGGCGTCGGATTTGGCCCGCACCGCGAAATCGGAAGAGCCGTAAATCTCCATGATCCGGTCCCCGGCCTCGAGCACCAGCCGGCGCATCACCATCGTCAATCGGTCGAAATCCACGCGTTCTACTCCTTGGAAAGCGCTCGGTTGCCCAGTCTGCCGGTGCCCTTTATGATGGCAGTGTAAAGGAACAGCAAGAATTCCAACATAATACCCAATTGCGGCCATAGATGGCAGGTAGAAGAAGCCGGACATGTTCAGGGTTCAGAAAAAGAAGTCGGGCCTTACCGCCGCGATCGAAGTGTGCGAGGTCATTTACCATTGCACCGCACGGTCGGCGCGCGGCAATTATTCCAATGCCTTCTTCGGGCTGGTCATGAACGTTCTGATGACCGCGCTGTTCATCGTCGCATTTTATGCCACGATGTGGATGATGGGCATGACAAGCGCGGCAATCCGCGGCGATTTCGTTCTGTTCCTCATGTCGGGCGTCATGTCCTACATGACCTATAACAAGACGATGAAGGCGGTCTATTCGTCCGAGGGGCCGACCTCGCCGATGATGCAACATGCGCCGATGACAACCTTCGTGGCGATCACATCGACGGCTCTGGCCACGCTTTACAACCAGATCCTGGCGATCTTCGTGATCCTGTTCATCTACCATGTCGTGTTCAAGCCGGTCGAGATCAACGCGCCGGCATTTGCCTTTTCGATGCTGCTGGTAGCCTGGCTTTTCGGGGTTGCGACCGGGTTGGTGCTCTTGGCGATCCGCCCCTGGGCGCCGAAGTTCGCGCCCGTCCTGATGATGGTGATCTCGCGAATCAATATCTTCGCCTCGGGCAAGATGATGGTCGGCAATATGCTGAGCTTCACGCTTCTGAAGATGTTTTCCTGGAACCCGCTCTTTCACATCATCGACCAGATGCGCGGCGCAATTTTCGTCAACTACTATCCGCGCAACTCGACGGTCGGCTATGTGCTGGTGGTGACCGGGGCGATGATCGTGATCGGCATGATGGGTGAGTTCTTCACCCGCAAACATGCGTCAAGCAGCTGGTACGCCCGCTAGGTCACGACCCGGAGCGTCAGGTTGATACGCCCCGGCGCGGTCAACACCGTCGAGGTGCCGGGCGCGATCCGGTCGACCCCGTGGTGCAAAAGCCGTGCGGCGCCGCCAAGAACCAGAACGTCGCCCGACCGAAGCCACAGGCTTTCGCTCGGCCCCCCACGAGCCAGATTGCCGATGCGAAACAGCGCATCGTCTCCCAGGCTGACCGAGACGACCGGCCAGGAAAAATCGGCCTCGTCGCGGTCCTGATGCATGCCCATCCGCGCCGCCGCACCGTAATGGTTGACCAGGCAGCAGTCCGGGTCGCGCGCAAGCCCGGTCACCGCGCGCCAGACATCGAGGATCTCGCCCGGGATTGCCGGCCAGGGCGTGCCGGCCGGATGGCGGTCGATATAGCGATAGCCCTTGCGGTCGGAATACCAGCCGAAACGCCCGGCCGAGGTCATCCGCACCGACATCGGCCGCCCGGTCGCTGTCACCGGCGCAAATAGTGGCGCGGCAGCCACGACGGCCCGCAAAGCCGCCACCAGCCGCTCTTGCTGGGCGCGGTCCAAAAACCCGGCGAAAATCGCGACCCCGCGTATGTGGCCTGCGGGGATGCATCGGGCAGGTTCAGGCACATGACCGGGGCTGTTTTCCATCAGTTCATCCCGATTTTGTCGCTCTTTCGCGGCTTGCAGGCCCAAAGGCCCGTCCCTATATACGCCCAGAAGCCGGTCGGGGTCTCCCCCCGACCTAACATTGGGATCGGAGGGCAGAGGCCGCTTTCGGGTCTGCGCTCCTCAACATCGCCGAAGCAAGAGGTAAGTTACATGGCCAAAGTCATCGGGATCGACCTGGGGACCACCAATTCATGCGTTGCCATCATGGATGGGGCGCAACCCAAGGTTATCGAAAATGCGGAAGGCGCGCGCACCACGCCTTCGGTTGTCGGCTATACCGACAACGAACGTCTGGTCGGGCAGGCGGCGAAACGCCAGGCCGTGACCAACCCGACCAACACCATTTACGCGGTCAAGCGCCTGATCGGCCGCCGTGTCGGCGATGCCGAGGTGGAAAAGGACAAGAAGCTGGTCCCCTACAACATCGTCAACGGCGGCAATGGCGACGCCTGGGTGGAAGTGAAGGGCGAGAAATACAGCCCCGCGCAGGTGTCGGCCGTGATCCTTCAGAAGATGAAGGAAACCGCCGAATCCTATCTGGGCGAGACGGTTACGCAGGCGGTCATCACCGTGCCCGCCTATTTCAACGATGCCCAGCGCCAGGCCACCAAGGACGCCGGCAAGATCGCCGGCCTCGAGGTGCTGCGGATCATCAACGAACCGACGGCGGCGGCGCTTGCCTATGGCCTCGACAAGAAGGAATCGAAAACCATCGCGGTTTACGACCTTGGCGGCGGGACGTTCGACATCACCATCCTGGAAATCGACGACGGCCTGTTCGAGGTGAAATCGACCAACGGGGATACGTTCCTGGGCGGCGAAGACTTCGACATGCGCATCGTCAACTATCTGGCCGACGAGTTCAAAAAAGAGCATGGCGTCGATCTGTCGAAAGACAAGATGGCCCTTCAGCGCCTGAAAGAGGCGGCTGAAAAGGCCAAGATCGAACTGTCGTCGAGCCAGCAGACCGAAATCAACCAGCCGTTCATCTCGATGGACATGAAGTCGGGCACGCCCCTGCACATGGTTGTCAAGCTGACCCGCGCCAAGCTCGAAAGCCTGGTGGGCGACCTGATCAAGAAGTCGATGAAGCCGTGCGCCGACGCGCTGAAGGATGCCGGCCTGTCCAAGGGCGACATTGACGAGGTGGTTCTGGTCGGCGGCATGACCCGCATGCCGAAGGTAATCGAGGAAGTGACAGCCTTCTTCGGCAAGGACCCGCACAAGGGCGTGAACCCGGACGAAGTGGTGGCGCTGGGTGCAGCCATTCAGGCCGGCGTTCTGCAAGGCGACGTGAAGGATGTTGTCCTGCTCGACGTGACCCCGCTGTCGCTCGGTATCGAAACCCTGGGCGGCGTCTTTACCCGCCTGATCGACCGAAACACCACGATCCCGACCAAGAAGAGCCAGATTTTCTCGACCGCAGAAGACAATCAGAACGCGGTGACGATCCGGGTCTTCCAGGGCGAGCGTGAAATGGCGTCCGACAACAAGATGCTCGGCCAGTTCAATCTGGAAGACATTCCGCCAGCACCGCGCGGAATGCCGCAGATCGAGGTGACGTTCGACATCGACGCCAATGGTATCGTCAGCGTCTCGGCCAAGGACAAGGGCACGGGCAAGTCGCAGAACATCACCATTCAGGCGTCGGGCGGCCTGTCGGATGACGACATCGAGAAGATGGTGAAGGATGCCGAAGCGAACGCCGAAGGCGACAAGAAGCGCCGCGAGCTGGTCGAAGCCAAGAACCAGGCCGAAGGCCTGATCCATTCGACCAAGAAATCGCTGGAAGAGCATGGCGACAAGGTCGACGGCTCGACGGTCGAGGCGATCGAGCTGGCGATCGGGGCGCTGGAAGAAACCCTCAAGTCGGAAGACGCCGGCAAGATCAAGGGCGGCATCACCAACCTGACCGACGCGGCCATGAAGCTTGGCGAAGCCATCTACAAGGCGGCACAGGCCGAGGGCGGCAAGGACGATGGCGGTGACGACGATCGCGCCCGCGGGGTCGATGACGACATCGTGGATGCCGATTTCGAAGACCTCGGCGACGACAAGAAACGCCGCTAAGGCGACCGGAACCCAAGGGCCGGCCCCAAGCTTCGGCAAGGGTCGGCCCGCGCGTTTCCCCAAGGGATTCACGAATGGCAAAGCGCGATTTCTACGAGGTTCTGGGTCTCTCGCGCGGGGCGTCCGCCGACGAGATCAAAAAGGCTTACCGGACCAAGGCCAAAGAGCTGCACCCCGACCGCAACCAGGATAACCCCCAGGCAGAGGCCCAGTTCAAGGAAGTGAACGAGGCTTACGATATCCTGAAGGACGACACCCGCAAGGCTGCCTACGACCGTTACGGCCATGCGGCGTTTGACGGTGGCATGGGCGGTGGCCCGCGCGGCGGCCAGGCCAACCAGGCCGATTTCGCCTCGGCTTTTTCGGACGTGTTCGAGGATCTTTTCGGCGATTTCATGGGTGGCCGCGGGGGCGGCGGCGGCCGCACCCGCGCCGCGCGCGGATCGGATCTGCGCTACAACATGCGGGTGACGCTGGAAGAGGCCTTTAAGGGTGTCCAGAAAACCATCAACGTGCCGACCGCGCTGAACTGCACCGCCTGCAACGGCACCGGCGCCGAAGGTGGCACGGAACCGCAGACCTGCCCGACCTGTTCGGGCATGGGCAAGGTGCGCGCCCAGCAGGGGTTTTTCACCGTCGAGCGTACCTGCCCGACCTGCAATGGCGCTGGCCAGATCGTCAAGACCCCGTGCAAGGTCTGTCGCGGGGCTGGCCGGGTGGAAAAGGAACGTTCGCTATCGGTCAATATTCCGGCCGGCGTCGAAACCGGCACTCGCATCCGGCTTGGCGGCGAGGGCGAGGCCGGCCTGCGCGGCGGCCCGGCGGGCGACCTTTATATCTTCATCGAGGTCAAGGAACACGCGATCTTCCAGCGTGAAAACGTCAATCTTTACTGCCGCATCCCGGTGTCGATGACCACCGCAGCATTGGGTGGCGAGGTCGAGGTGCCGACCATCGACGGTGGCCGAAGCCTGGTCAAAGTTCCGGCCGGCAGCCAGACCGGCAAGCAGATGCGCCTGCGCAGCAAGGGCATGCCCGCCCTGCGCGGCGGTGGCGTGGGCGACATGCTGATCGAATTCGCGGTCGAGACCCCGATCAACCTGACCGCCCGCCAACGCGAGCTTTTGCGCGAATTCGAAAGCCTCGGCGTGAACAACAACCCCGAAGGATCGTCCTTCTTCGCCAAGGTGAAGGGCTTCTGGGACGGGATGACCAAGTGACGGGCGCGGCCACCCCCGCCCCTCTGAAGCAACGCATCGTCGACCGGGCCCTGGCCGAAGGCTTTTCCGCCGTCGGCGTCTGCCGCCCCGACGCCATACCGGCAGCCGCCGGGAGGCTCGCGGCCTTTCTGGCCCAGGGCCGCCACGGCCAGATGGGCTGGATGGCCGAGCGGGCGCACTGGCGCGCAGACCCGGCCGCACTATGGCCCGACGCGCGCAGCATCGTCATGCTGGCCGAAAGTTATACGCCCGAAGGTGACCCTCGGGCGGTGCTTGGCCAGCGCGACCGTGGCGCGATCAGTGTCTATGCCGGGGGAAAAGACTATCATGATCTGGTCAAGAAGCGGCTCAAGCGGCTGGGGCGCTGGCTGATCGACGCGGCTGGCGGCGACATCAAGGTGTTTGTCGATACAGCGCCAGTGATGGAAAAACCGCTTGCCCAGGCGGCCGGTCTTGGCTGGCAGGGCAAGCATACCAATCTGGTCGGCCGCGACCTTGGCAACTGGGTCTTTCTTGGCGCGCTCTTTACCACGCTCGACATCCCGCCAGATGCGCCGGGCGACGATCATTGCGGATCTTGCACCGCCTGCCTGGATATCTGCCCGACCGGCGCGTTTCCCGCGCCCTATCAGCTCGACGCGCGGCGCTGTATTTCCTATCTGACGATCGAGCACAAGGGCCCGGTCGACGTTGCTCTCCGCCCGCTGGTCGGCAACCGGATCTATGGCTGCGACGATTGCCTGGCCGTCTGCCCGTGGAACAAGTTCGCCCAGGCCGCCAACGAGACCGGCTATGCCAGCCGGTTCGCCGAACCGCCCCGGCTCGCCGAACTCGCAGGCCTCGACGATGCCGCGTTCCGCACAATGTTTTCCGGCAGCCCGATCAAGCGCATCGGCCGCGACCGCTTCGTGCGCAATGTCCTTTATGCCATCGGCAATTCCGGGAACGCGGACCTCGGCAGAGTGGCCGCGGGGCTGACTGCGGACCCCGCGCCCGAGGTCGCCGACGCGGCCAACTGGGCCGTCGCGCGGCTTGGGCAGCACCCCTGATAGCCCCCCAGGGACCTAAGCCTTTTCAGGACGGGCAAGCGCGGCTAATCTGAGCGCATCAATCAGGCGGAGGCGGGCGTGGCGGGCAGACTCAACGCAAAGGTTGCGATCATTTCTGGCGGCGCGACGGGTTGTGGTGCGGCGGCGGCGCGCCTTTTTGCGGCCGAGGGTGCCGCGGTAGGGATCATCGACCGCAACGCAGACGCCGGCAGCGCACTTGCTGCCGAGCTTGTGGCGGCGGGCCATGCCGCAACATTCGCGCGGGCCGACGTATCTAGGAAATCGGAAGTGGAGGCCGCCGTCGCGCAGGTGGCGGCGGCGCTGGGGCCCGTCAATGTGCTTTTCAACCATGCAGGCACAATCGTCATCAAACCCTTTCTGGAAACCGAGGAGGAAGATTGGGATTTCCTCTTCGATGTGAATGTCAAATCCATGTATCTTGTGACCCGCGCCGTCTTGCCCCAGATGCTGGCGCAGGGTGGCGGCAGCATCGTCTGCACCTCGTCGATCTCGGCGGTCTATGCGACCCCGAACGAGGTGCTTTACGACGCCACCAAGGGCGCCTGCCACATGTTCGCCCGTGCCATCGCGGTAGAGTTCCGCGACCGCGGTATCCGCTGCAATGCCGTCTGTCCGGGCTTCATCGAAACGCCGCACGGCGAGCGTGAAGTCAGGGAACTGGCAGCGCTTGGCGTCGATGTGTCGCAAGCAGCGATCAAGGCGGCACAAGGGCGGCTGGGCCGGCCGCAAGACATTGCCCGCGCAGCACTTTATCTCGCCTCGGACGACGCCGAATTCGTCAATGGCGCGCAACTTTTCGTCGACAATTGTTTCAGCGCCGTCTGAGCGGCAGGACGCCGACCCAATTCGGCCGCGTAGGCCACTTGGCGCCTCGATTGGGCCGCGGCCGAGAAGAAGCTGTTCCAAAAAATGATTCTGGCGCATGGTGGTGGCAGAGAAACCGGAAGTACAACCGCCAAGGAGGACACGATGGATCACAGGGTCGTCGCACATGCCGAGGAAACACCTAACCCGCGCCTGAAGCACTATCTGGCGCTCGATCTTCAGACCGGGTCCGAGGGAAGCCACGCCGCCGCGCAAAGCCTGCATAAGCGCAAACTGACCCGTGGCAGCCAGGCCAGGCTGCGGCACTATCTGCGCATCGAAAAGGGCTGGACGGCCTGAGATCCACACCCGCTCATGGAAAAGGCGCGCCGGGGAATCGGCGCGCCTTTCGTGTTTTCGTGCGGGTGGCTCAGCTGCGGACCAGCTTCTCGTATTCGCTCGACACCCGCCGAACGATCTCGCCGACCTCGAAAGTGTAATCGCCGATCTGGCCTACCGGGGTCACCTCGGCCGCCGTGCCGGTCAGCCAGCATTGTTCGAAGCTTTCCAGTTCTTCGGGCATGATATGGCGTTCGTGCACCTTGATCTGCATGTCTTTCAGCATGCCGATCACCGTCTGCCGCGTCAGGCCGTTCAGGAAGCAATCGGCCTTGGGCGTATGCACTTCGCCGTTCTTGACGAAGAAGATGTTGGCGCCGGTCGCCTCGGCCACATAGCCGCGATAGTCGAACATCATCGCGTCCGAACAGCCCTTGGCCTCGGCCGCGTGCTTGGACATGGTGCAGATCATGTAAAGGCCCGCCGCCTTGGCCTCGGACGGGATGGTTTCGGGCGACGGACGCTTCCATTTGGAAATGTCGAGCTTGGCGCCCTTCATCTTGGCGTCGCCGTAGTAGTTGCCCCATTCCCAGCCGGCCACCGCCAGACGCACCGGATTGCGGCGCGCCGAAACGCCCATGTCTTCGCCCGCGCCACGCCAGGCGATGGCGCGCACATAGGCGTCGGTCCAGCCGTTCGCCTTCAGCATGGCATATTTCGCCTCTTCGATCTGGTCGACCGTCCAGGGGATCTGCATGTCGAGCAGTTCGCCCGACCGGAGGAGCCGCGCCGAATGTTCCCGGCTTTTGAAGATCTTGCCGCTGTAGCAGCGCTCGCCCTCGAACACGGACGACGCATAGTGCAGCGCGTGGGTCAGGATATGGACCCGGGCATCGCGCCAATCGACCAGTTTCCCGTCCATCCAGATCTTGCCGTCACGATCTTCGTAGGAACCCGCCATCATGCCCTCCAGAAGCATATTTTCCATTTGTTGCGCATGTTGCGGCTTTTCAGGACACAATATTGCGCATGTTGCGGCTTTCGCTAGCAATTGATTCTTGGAAAGTCAACATGGCTGACATAATATCCGCGAAAGCCCACGGGCGAAACCGTTTTGAGGAGAGCGATGGCAGACCCGGTGAACCTGGCCAAACCCGGCGGCGAAAATCTGCTGTTCCTGACAGACGAGCAGTTGCGCAAGGGGATCGAGGCGATGTTCTTCGCCTATCGGGCCTTTACCGCCGACCCCGACCGGATTCTGGAGAACTACGAATACGGTCGCGCCCATCACCGCGCGATCCATTTCATCAACCGCACGCCGGGGCTGACGGTAAACAGTCTTCTGACCATGCTGGGCGTCACCAAGCAATCGCTGAACCGGGTGCTGAGGACGCTGATCGAGGACGACCTGGTCGAGGCGCGGGTGGGGCGCATGGACAAGCGCGAGCGCCATTTGTATCTGACCGTCAAGGGTGCGGCGCTGGAGCGTGAGTTGAGCGATGCACAGCGCAGCCGGATGCGCGCTGCCTATCGCGCCGCGGGGCCAGTGGCAGTTGCCGGGTTTCGCCAGGTGCTCGAGGCGATGATGGACCCCGAACTCAGGCGCCACTACAACGCGATGAAGGATGGGAACGCATGACTGCGGCTACCGAGGTTCATCTCCTGATCGTCGATGATGACGAGCGCATCCGTGGGCTTTTGCAGAAGTTCCTGATAAAGAACGGATTTCTGGTGACATCGGCCCGCGATGCCGCCCATGCGCGCCGGCTCCTGGCGGGGCTCGAGTTTGACATGATCGTGCTCGACGTGATGATGCCGGGCGAGGACGGGATCAGCCTGACCCGGGATCTGCGATCGAGAATGGCAACGCCGGTGCTTCTTCTGACCGCCAAGGGCGAGACGGCGGACCGGATCGCCGGGCTCGAGGCCGGGGCCGACGACTATCTGGCCAAGCCGTTCGAGCCCAAGGAGCTGCTGCTTCGGATCAACGCGATCCTGCGCCGGACCCCGGCGCCGGTCGAGATCAAGGCACCGAAATCGCTGCTACTGGGGCCTGTGCGCTATGATGTCGACCGAGGCGAGATGTGGCGGGGCGACAGCCTGGTGCGGCTGACCGCCACCGAGGCGGCCTTGATGCGTATTCTGGCCGCCAGGCCGGGCGAGCCGGTCAGCCGCACCCAACTGGTCGATGACCTTGGTCGCGGAACCGGCCGTGATGGGGGCCAGGCGCAAGAGCGCGCCGTCGACGTGCAAATCACCCGCCTGCGCCGCAAGTTCGAGAGCGATCCCAAGATGCCGCGCTATCTTCAGACGGTGCGGGGCGCGGGCTACATGCTCGCACCGGAATGAAGGGTGGGGCGCGATGGCGGGGCGGCCCGAGGCCTCCGGCGGGGATATTTTGGCCACAATGAAAGCGGGATCGTGAGCACGCTTTTTCTGACCCACCCCGCCGGGCTGGCCCACGCCATGCCAGACGGCCATCCGGAACGGACCGACCGGCTGGCCACAATTCTCGAGGCGCTGCGGCCGGATGAATTCGCAGGCCTGGTGCGGGGCCAGGCGCCGATGGCTGATGAGGCCGAACTGATGCGCGGCCATGATGCTGGCTATATCGCGACGCTGCGCGCGGCGCGGCCGGAAACCGGGCGCGTGCAGCTTGATGGTGACACGTTCATGGGGCCGGCAGCCTGGGAGGCGGCCCTGCGGGCCGTGGGCGGCGCGGGGGCGGCGGTCGACGCGGCTCTGGCAGGGGCGGCGGCGAACGGCTTCGTCGCCATGCGCCCGCCCGGCCATCATGCCGAGCGGGACCGGCCGATGGGCTTTTGCCTGTTCGGCACGGTCGCGATCGCCGCCAAAAGGGCGCTCGATCATCACGGCCTGGGGCGGGTGGCGGTGCTGGACTTCGACGTTCACCACGGCAACGGCACGCAGGATATCCTGTGGGACGACCGGCGGGCGATGGTCGTCTCGTCACACCAGATGCCGCTATATCCGGGCACCGGCCATGCCCACGAGACCGGCGCGCACGGGCAGATCGTCAATCTGCCGCTCGTCCCCGGTTCGGGCGGGCGCGAGATGCGCGCCGCCTGGCAAGTTGCCCTGGCCAAGGTCATGCTTTTCCGGCCCGAACTGATTCTGGTCAGTGCGGGGTTCGACGCGCACCGGAACGACCCGCTGGGCGGCTTGAACTGGACCGAGGCGGATTTTGCCTGGCTCACTCATGCCATCTGCGATCTGGCCGACGAATGCTGTCAGGGGCGGGTGGTATCGTCGCTTGAGGGGGGGTATGATCTAGGGGCGTTGGCTGCATCAGTCGCTGCGCATGTCGGGGTCTTGATGGAGCGGGGCGAATGACTGATATCACGGCGATGAGTTTCGAGGTGGCCATGGCCGAACTGGAAAAGGTCGTGCGCGATCTGGAATCGGGAAGCGTCGAGCTTGACAAATCCATCGCGCTTTACGAACGCGGGGCCGCACTGAAGGCCCATTGCGAGGCCAAGCTGAAGGCCGCCGAAGAGCGGGTGGAAAAGATCACGCTGAACGCTCAGGGCGCGCCCGTCGGCGCCGCCCCCGCCGACGGGCTTTGAGTGTTCGCCGCCCGCCTTGCCCAGGTTCAAAAGGCGGTGCAGACCGCCCTTGACGATGCCTTGGCCTTTTACCCCGATGCGCCGGTCGTGCATGCCATGCGCTATGCCGTGCAGGGTGGCAAGCGCTTGCGGGCCTTTCTTGTACTGGAGAGCGCGCGGCTGCACGGGATCTATGCGCCCGACGCGATGCCGGCAGCAGCGGCCGTAGAAGCGCTGCATGCCTATTCGCTGATCCATGACGATCTGCCTTGCATGGACGACGACGATCTGCGGCGGGGCCGGCCGACGGTGCATGTGAAATGGGACGAGGCGACGGCGGTTCTGGCCGGCGATGCGCTTCAGACGCTTGCGTTCGAACTGTGCTGCGATCCGTGTCTTAGCGCGCGCCGGATCGAACTGGTGGCGGCGCTGGCCAAGGCGGCGGGCGCCGAGGGGATGGTCCTGGGGCAGGCGCTCGACATGGCGGCGGAAACTGCCCCGACGCCGCTGAGCCTGGACGACGTCACCCGGTTGCAGGCGGGCAAGACTGGGGCGCTTATTTCATTCGCCGCCGAAACCGGGGCGATCCTGGCAGGCGCTGACCGGTCCCGCCTGCGGGCCTATGCACTGTCGCTTGGTCTGGCCTTCCAGATTGCCGATGACATTCTCGATGTGGCGGGCGACGCGGCCAAGGCCGGAAAACGGCTTGGCAAGGACGCGGGTGCCGGCAAGGCCACGTTCGTGTCGCATCTGGGTCTGAAGGGGGCGCGGGCGCGGGCGAAAGACCTGGTCGACGAGGCAATCGCCGCCCTTGCCCCCTACGGAGGAGCCGCAGACGGCTTGAGGGAAGCCGCCCGGTTCGTTATTGCGCGCGAGAACTGAGGCGCGAAAGGCCAGAATGACCGACAGACCCGATACCCCGATCCTCGACCGCGTGAGCGCGCCCTCTGATCTCAAGGCGCTGAGCGACCGCGAACTGGCCGCGCTGGCCGACGAGGTGCGCGCCGAAACGATCAGCGCCGTTTCGGTGACCGGTGGGCACTTGGGCGCCGGGCTGGGTGTGGTTGAACTGACGGTGGCCCTGCACGCCGTCTTCGACACCCCGCGCGACAAGCTGATCTGGGACGTCGGCCACCAGTGCTATCCACACAAGATCCTGACCGGCCGGCGCGACCGTATCCGCACATTGCGGATGAAGGGCGGCCTGTCCGGCTTTACCAAACGGTCGGAAAGCCCCTATGACCCGTTCGGGGCGGCGCATTCGTCGACCTCGATCAGCGCGGCACTCGGCTTTGCCGTTGCGCGCGATCTGGGCGGCGATGCGGGCGACGCGGTTGCCATCATCGGTGATGGCGCGATGAGCGCGGGCATGGCCTACGAAGCGATGAACAATGCGGGCCACCTGAAGAAGCGTCTCTTCGTCATCCTGAACGACAATGAAATGTCGATCGCCCCCCCTGTGGGCGCCATGTCGGCCTATCTGACCCGGCTCTACACCGAAGGCCCGTTCCAGGAACTGAAGGCGGCGGCCAAGGGCGCAGTAAGCCTGCTGCCGGAGCCCTTCCAGGAAGGCGCGCGGCGGGCCAAGGAAATGCTGAAAGGCATGACAATCGGCGGCACCCTGTTCGAGGAGCTGGGCTTTTCCTATGTCGGCCCGATCGACGGCCATGACATGGACCAGCTTCTGTCGGTTCTGCGCACCGCCAAGGCGCGGGCAACGGGGCCAATGCTGATCCATGTGCTGACCAAGAAAGGCAAGGGCTATGCTCCGGCCGAGCGCGCCGCCGACAAGGGCCATGCGACGGCCAAGTTCGACGTGGTGACGGGCGAACAGAAAAAGGCAGCCTCGAACGCGCCATCCTATACCAAGGTCTTCGCGCAATCGCTCATCAAGCTGGCAGAGCGCGACGACAAGATCGTGGCGATCACTGCGGCGATGCCGGACGGAACCGGGCTCAACCTCTTTGCCGAGCGGTTTCCGCGCCGCTGTTTCGACGTGGGCATTGCCGAGCAGCATGCGGTGACCTTTTCGGCCGGCCTCGCGGCGGCGGGAATGAAACCTTTCTGTGCGCTTTATTCCACCTTTTTGCAGCGCGGCTACGATCAGGTTGTCCATGACGTGGCGATCCAGCGCCTGCCCGTGCGCTTTGCCATCGACCGGGCGGGGCTCGTGGGCGCCGATGGCGCGACCCACGCCGGGGCGTTCGACATTGCCTTCCTGTCGAACCTGCCCGAGTTCGTCGTCATGGCGGCGGCGGACGAGGCCGAACTTGTCCATATGGTCGCCACGGCGGCGGCCATCGACGACCGGCCCTCGGCCTTCCGGTTCCCGCGGGGCGACGGTACCGGCGTCGAGATGCCCGAACGGGGCCGGCCACTCGAAATCGGCAAGGGCCGCATGATCGCCGAAGGCGGCCGCGTGGCGATTCTGTCGTTCGGAACCCGGCTTGCGGAAGTCATGAAGGCGCGCGAAGCGCTGGCGGCGCGCGGTCTGGCGCCGACCGTTGCCGATGCGCGCTTTGCCAAGCCGCTCGACCGCGACCTGATCCTGCGGCTTGCGCGCGACCACGAGGCGCTTATCACCATTGAAGAGGGTGCCCTCGGCGGCTTCGGCAGCCAGGTGGCGCAGCTTCTGGCCGAAGCCGGGATCTTCGACAGGGGGATGAAATTCCGCTCGATGGTCCTGCCCGACATCTTCATAGATCAAGCGAACCCTGAAGACATGTATGCCGTGGCCGGCATGAACGCGCCCGAGATCGAGGCAAAGGTTCTGGATGTGCTGGGTGTCGCCTCGCTGGGCCTGCGGGCCTGACGCCCGCCCGCGATTCCTTACCTTGCATCTTTTCCGCCGTTCGCCTATATCGCCTGCAACAGAGGTGCTGCGGGGTCCAAACTCGCAGCCCACCGGAAAAGTTCGGCGGGCCCTCTGGCCCGCTTTTTGTTTTGGACCGACTCATGACCGACCTCATCGCCAAAACCGCAATCGACCGACGCCTGGCCGAGATCGTGACCCCCACCATCGAAGGGCTGGGGTTCGAACTGGTGCGCATTCGGCTGATGGGCGGGCTTAGCAAGACCCTGCAGATCATGGCCGACCGCCCCGATGGCGGGATCGATGTGGAAGACTGCGGGAAGATTTCGACGGCGGTTTCGGCGGCGCTCGACGTTGAAGACCCGATCACCGAGGCCTATACACTTGAGGTGTCCAGCCCCGGCATCGACCGGCCGCTGACACGGCTCAAGGATTTCGAACTGTGGGCCGACTACGAGGCGCGAATCGAAACATCCGAGATGATCGACGGGCGCAAGCGCTTCAAGGGCATGTTGCGCGGCACCGAAGGCGACGAGGTGCTGATCGAGATCGAAGAGGGCACGATCGGGCTCAAGTTCGACTGGCTTGCCGATGCGAAACTGATCCTGACCGACGAGCTTATCAGCGAAATGCTGCGGCAGAAGAAGGCGGCCGAAACCGTCGATGAAGCCGCGTTTGACGATATCGAAGAAGATACTTCCGAGGAGGAGTAAGATGGCCATTACGTCAGCCAACCAGCTGGAACTTTTGCAGACCGCCGAGGCGGTGGCACGGGAAAAGATGATCGACCCGGATCTGGTGATCCAGGCGATGGAGGAAAGCCTCGCCCGTGCGGCAAAGTCGCGCTACGGCTCGGAAATGGATATCCGCGTGGCTATCGACCGCAAGACCGGCCGCGCCAGCTTTACCCGGGTGCGCACCGTGGTCGAGGATGACGCGGTCGAAAACTACCAGGCGCAAGTGACGGTCGCCCAGGCCAAGACCTATCTGACCGACCCAAAGGTCGGTGATACGATCGTCGACGAGGTGCCGCCGGTCGACCTTGGCCGCATCGCCGCGCAAAGCGCCAAGCAGGTGATCCTGCAAAAGGTGCGCGAGGCCGAACGCGACCGCCAGTTCGAGGAATTCAAGGATCGCAAGGGCACGATCATCAACGGCGTCGTCAAGCGCGAGGAATACGGCAACATCATCGTCGATATCGGCCGGGGCGAAGCCATCCTGCGCCGCACCGAAAAGATCGGCCGCGAAAGCTATCGCCCGAACGACCGTATCCGCGCGTATATCAAGGATGTGCGCCGCGAACCGCGCGGGCCGCAGGTGTTCCTGTCGCGGACCGATCCTCAGTTCATGGCCGAGCTTTTCAAGATGGAAGTGCCCGAGATTTACGATGGCATCATCGAGATCAAGGCCGTCGCCCGCGACCCGGGCAGCCGCGCCAAGATTGGCGTCATCTCCTATGACAACTCGATCGACCCCGTGGGTGCCTGCGTCGGCATGCGGGGCAGCCGCGTTCAGGCGGTGGTGAACGAGCTTCAGGGGGAAAAGATCGACATCATCCCGTGGAACGAAGACCCGGCGACCTTCCTGGTCAACGCGCTCCAGCCCGCGGAAGTGGCCAAGGTGGTGATCGACGAGGAAAACAACCGGATCGAGGTGGTGGTGCCCGACGGGCAGCTTTCGCTCGCCATCGGGCGGCGCGGCCAGAACGTGCGTCTGGCGAGCCAGTTGACCGGCCTCGATATCGACATTCTGACCGAGGAAGAAGAAAGCCAGCGCCGCCAGGCCGAGTTCGCCGAACGGACCAAGCTCTTTGTCGACGCGCTCGATCTCGACGAATTCTTCGCCCAGCTACTGGTGTCGGAAGGGTTCACCAACCTCGAAGAGGTCGCCTATGTCGATCTCGAGGAACTCGAGACAATCGAAGGTGTTGATGCTGGCACGGCGGCCGAACTTCAGGCTCGCGCGCGCGACTATCTCGAGGCGCAGAACCGCCAGGCGATGGAAAATGCCCGCGCCCTTGGGGTCGAGGACAGTCTGGTGAATTTCGAGGGGCTGACCCCGCAGATGCTCGAGGCTCTGGCCAAGGACGGGGTCAAGACGCTGGAAGATTTCGCCACCTGCGCCGATTGGGAACTTGCCGGCGGCTGGACGACGGTGAATGGCGAAAGGGTCAAGGACGAGGGCCTGCTCGAAAAGTTCGACATGAGCCTGGAAGAGGCGCAGCACCTGGTGATGACGGCGCGCATTCAGCTTGGCTGGGTCGATCCGTCGGAAGTGGAAACCGCCGACGAAACCGAAGAGGAGGCCGAAGCCTGAACGCGGGCTTCGGAACACACGCATGACCCGCGGGGGGCAGGACAAGGACACTGAAGACCCGGAACGCCGCTGCATCGTCAGCGGCGAGGTGCAGCCCAAGGCTGGCCTGATCCGTTTTGTCCTGTCGCCCGACGGGCTGGTGATCCCCGATCTGGCGCAAAAGCTGCCTGGTCGGGGCATGTGGGTGACCGCCGACCGGGCGCTGATCGCCAAGGCCGCCGACAAGGGGCTTTTTTCGCGGGCCGCGAAAGCCCCCGCGAAGGCACTCGACGGGCTGGCCGATCTGGTCGAGGCCGGGCAGGCGCGCCGCGTGGTGGAACTGATCTCGCTCGCGCGAAAGGCGGGCCTGTGCGTGGCAGGCTTCGAAAAGGTCAAAGGCTGGCTGGCCGATGGCAAGGCCAAGGTGCTGTTTCAGGCCTCGGACGGGTCGGACCGGGGCAAGGGCAAGCTCTGGACGCCCGAAGGCGGGCGCTGGTTCGGTTGCCTGACCGCGTCCGAGCTGGGGATGGCATTCGGCCGCGATTATGTGATACATGGCGCGCTCTGCGCTGGCGGACTCAGCAGGCGTGTTGTAGAGGAAGCCGCAAAGCTTACGGGCTTGCGCAAGTTGGATGGCGGGAAAACCGCCGAAAAGGATACGAACTCGGCATGAGCGATACTGACGGCAAAAAACCCCTCGGCCTTGGCGCCGGACGTTCCGGGCAAGTGAAGCAAAGCTTCAGCCACGGGCGCACGAAGGCGGTCATCGTCGAGACGAAGCGCAAGCGCGTTGTCGTGCCAAAGCCGGGCGCGCCCGCAGGATCGACCCCGGGCCCGCTGACTGCCGCGTTCAGCGACCCGTCCAAGCGTCCGGCCGGGATTTCCGACGCCGAAATGGAGCGCCGGCTGAAGGCCTTGCAGGCTGCGAAGGCCCGCGAAGCCGAAGATGCTGTGCGACGCGAGGCAGAGAACCGCGTCCGCGAGGAAGAGCGCGAACGCCGCCGCGCCGAGATCGAAGAAAAAGAGCGTGAAGAGCGCGAACATCAGGAAGCGTTGCGCCTGAAGGCCGAGGAAGACGCGCGCAAGGCGCAGGAATCCGAAACGCGCGCGGCCCGCAAGGAAGAGACGCGCAAACCCGCCGCCGCGAAACCGGCCGCGCCGGCCGATCAGGCCGCAGCCGAGGCCGCGGCCAGCCGTGCCGCGACCAAGGGCGTGCCTGTCGGCGGCCCGCGCAAGACCGACCGCGAACGCGACGACCGCAGCGCCGCCGAGCGCGAGCGCGGTGCCAAGGCCGCGCGTGACGAGGGCCGCCGTACAGGCAAGCTGTCGCTGAACGAGGCGCTCGATGGCGAAGGTGGGCGCCAGCGATCGATGGCGGCGATGAAGCGCAAGCAGGAAAAGGCCCGCCAGAAGGCAATGGGCTTTGCTGCGAAGCCGGAAAAGCAGGTGCGCGATGTGCAGCTGCCGGAAACGATCGTGGTGTCGGAGCTTGCGAACCGCATGGCCGAACGCGCGGGCGACGTGGTCAAGAGCCTCATGAAAATGGGGATGATGGTCACCATGAACCAGTCTATCGATGCCGACACGGCCGAACTGGTGATCGAGGAGTTCGGCCACAAGGCGGTTCGTGTTTCGGACGCCGACGTGGAACAGGTGATCGATTCCATCACCGACCGGCCAGAGGATATGCGTCCGCGCCCGCCGATCGTCACGATCATGGGCCATGTCGACCATGGCAAGACATCGCTTCTGGACGCGATCCGCCATGCCAACGTGGTTTCGGGCGAGGCCGGCGGGATCACACAGCATATCGGCGCCTATCAGGTCAAGACCGATTCGGGGGCGGTGCTGACCTTCCTCGACACGCCCGGCCACGCGGCCTTTACCTCGATGCGGGCCCGCGGTGCACAGGTCACCGACATCGTCGTTCTGGTCGTCGCCGCGGATGATGCGGTCATGCCGCAGACCATCGAGGCGATCAACCACGCCAAGGCAGCCAAGGTGCCGATGATTGTGGCGATCAACAAGATCGACAAATATGACGCCAATCCGCAAAAGGTGCGGACCGACCTCTTGCAACACGAAGTGGTGGTCGAGGCGATGTCGGGTGATGTCCTTGATGTCGAAGTGTCGGCCAAGACCGGGCAGGGGCTGGACAAGCTGCTGGAGGATATCGCGCTTCAGGCCGAGATTCTGGAGCTGAGGGCCAATCCGGCGCGGGCTGCCGTTGGTGCGGTAATCGAAGCCAAGCTCGATGTCGGCCGCGGGCCGGTTGCAACGGTGCTGGTGCAGAACGGCACGCTGCGGCAGGGTGACATCTTCGTTGTCGGCGAACAATGGGGCAAGGTCCGCGCCCTGATCAACGACCAGGGTGAACGTGTGGCAGAGGCCGGTCCTTCGGTTCCGGTCGAGGTTCTGGGCCTGAACGGCACGCCGGAAGCCGGTGACGTTCTGAACGTGGTCGAAACCGAGGCGCAGGCCCGCGAAATCGCCACCTACCGCGAGAAGGCGGCCAAGGACAAGCGTGCCGCTGCAGGTGCTGCGACGACGATGGAACAGCTGATGGCCAAGGCCAAGGCCGACAAGAGCGTCGCAGAATTGCCGATCGTGGTCAAAGCCGATGTGCAGGGTTCGGCCGAGGCGATTGTTCAGGCTATGGAAAAGATCGGCAACGACGAAGTACGGGTTCGTGTGCTGCATTACGGCGTTGGCGCTATCACCGAGTCGGATATCGGCTTGGCGGAAGCCTCGGGCGCACCGGTGATCGGCTTCAACGTCCGCGCCAATGCGCCGGCGCGGGCGGCCGCGAACCAGAAGGGCGTCGAGATTCGCTATTATTCGGTGATCTACGATCTGGTCGACGACGTGAAGGCGGCGGCTTCGGGTCTGTTGAAGGCCGAGGTGCGCGAAACCTTCATCGGCTATGCCAAAATCAAGGAAGTGTTCAAGGTTTCCGGCGTCGGCAAGGTTGCCGGTTGCCTGGTTACCGAGGGGATCGCGCGCCGGTCGGCCGGGGTTCGGCTCTTGCGCGACGATGTCGTCATCCACGAGGGTACGTTGAAAACCCTCAAGAGATTCAAGGACGAAGTCAAGGAAGTGCAGTCCGGCCAGGAATGCGGCATGGCCTTCGAGAACTACGAAGACATCCGGCCTGATGATGTCATCGAAATCTTCGAGCGCGAAGAAGTCGAGCGCAAGTTGGCATGAAGAAGGGAGGCGGCCAGCCTCCCTTCTTTAAGAACCAGCAAAAAGTCGCCCCGGATCAGGCGGCTTTTTTCGTGATCGGATAGCCTTCGAATATCAGAGAACCGACTCGGATCAGGATTTTCCCATTCTCCAGTTGCCGTTCGAATATTCCCTGAACCTGCACGCACGTGCCAAGTGTTATTGTCCGCAGCATCCAAAAATCTCCCCAACTTGGGCTGCTTGGAATTTAGGCGCAACAAGGTTAAATCGTTCCTAACGACGTGTCGCAAGGCTGACATAAATCCGCCACGTTTGGAAACAATAAAATTCGGCCCGCAGCCACCTGTCGCGCGGATAGTAGCGTTTTTGTGACAGATGCGGCCCGACAAACCCGACGACCGGTGTCAGAGCCAGTCGCGCAGGATCGGGATCAGCGGCAGGTCGGCTGGCGGCATCGGATAGTCGCGCAGGTCGCGCGCCCGCACCCAGGCCAGCCGTTGGCCTTCGCGCGGGATGGCGGTGCCCTGCCAGCGGCGGCAGGCGAAAAGCGGCATCAGCAGGTGAAAATCATCATAGCTGTGGCTGGCGAAGGTCAGGGGCGCAAGGCAGCTTTTCCAGGTTTCGATGCCCAGCTCCTCGTGCAGTTCGCGGATCAGGGCGGCTTCCGGCGTTTCGCCCGGTTCGACCTTGCCGCCGGGAAATTCCCATAGGCCCGCAAGCGATTTTCCGGCCGGCCTCTCGGCCAAGAGTACCCGCCCGTCGGCGTCGATCAGCGCGACAGCCGACACCAGCAGCGTTTTCACGACCGGTAATCGGCGTTAATGTCGATGTAGCGGTGCGTGAGATCGCAGGTCCAGACCCGGCGTGCGGCCCGGCCAAGGCCGAGATCGACGCGGATGATCAACGCATCGCGCTTCATGTAGGCAGCGCCATCCTCTTCCCGGTAGTCGGGATTGCGCCAACCCTTTTCGGCCACCAGCAGGTCGCCAAAGCGGATCGACAGCCGGTCACGGTCGGCCCTTGCCCCGGACTTTCCGACCGCGGCAACGATACGACCCCAGTTTGGGTCTTCGCCGGCGATGGCGGTCTTGACCAACGGGGAATTGGCGATCGACATGGCCACCCGGTGCGCATCTTCACGGCTTTCGGCGCCGGTAACGTCAATTTCGACAAATTTCGTGGCGCCTTCGCCATCGCGGATAACCTGTTGAGCAAGATCGAGCATCACCGCGCCAAGGGCCGCCTCGAACGCCTTGGCCGTGGCCGAGCGCAGATCGGCGATTTCTGCCGCCGCCGACGCGCCGGTGGCCGCGACGATCAGCGCATCCGACGTTGATGTGTCGCTATCGACCGTAATGGCGTTGAACGTATCGTCAACCTGCCGCGAAACCATCTTTTGCAGCGTCGGTGCGCCGATCCGGGCGTCGGTGAAGATATAGACCAGCATCGTCGCCATGTCCGGGGCGATCATGCCCGAACCCTTGGCGATGCCGGCGATGCGGATCGTGCCGCCCGAACCCTGAACCTCGGCCGCGGCTCCCTTGGGGAATGTGTCGGTGGTCATGATGGCGCGTGCGGCCATTTCGATGGCGCCGGCGTCGAGCCCAGCAACCAGATCGCCGATCCGGGCGGTGATCCGGTCGTGGGCAAGCGGTTCGCCGATAACACCCGTGGACGAGGAAAAGACCCGTGTCGGCGGCAGGCCCAGCGCCTTTGCCACCGAGCCGGTGACCGCATCGACCGCGCCCTGCCCGGCGGCGCCGGTAAAGGCGTTGGCATTGCCGGAATTGACGACGATCGCCGCCCCCGCCGACGGATCGACACGGGCGGCGAGCTTGCCCTGGCAATCGAGCACGCAGGCCGCGCGGGTGGAGGAGCGGGTAAAGGCGCCCGCCACCGTCGTGCCGGGCGCGAGCCGCACCAGCATCACATCCTTGCGGTTGGCATAGCGCACGCCAGCCTCGACAGCAGCGAATTCCACACCTTCGATCCGCGGCAGGGCAGGAAAGCCGCGCTTGGGGGCAAGCGGTGAAACGGGAGCCGGCGCCTTGACCTTGGCGACGGCTTTGCTCTTGCCGCCCGCCTTGTCCTTGGATTTACGCGCTTTGGTCTTGGCGTGCTTGTCTGTCTTGGCCATATCCGCCCCCGTCCGCAAAGATCAGTTGTCGATCAGCGCCGTGTTTTTAAGGATCGCCGGGTCGATCCCGTCGACCGACTTTTCGATCTTGGCGCTTGCAGTCACCGCCTTGACCTTGTCTTCGACCGCCTTTTGCTGAATGTCGCCCTGCAACTCTGCCTTGACCTCTTCCAGCTTGGGCGCCGCCTTGGTGCGCACTTCCTCGAGCTTGATGACATGCCAACCGAAATCGGATTTGACCGGGTCCGAGATCTTGCCGGGCTGCATCGCAACCACCGCATCCTCGAACGGCTTGACCATCATGCCAGTGCCGAACCAGCCGAGATCGCCACCGTTGGCGGCAGAGCCCTTGTCGGTCGACTTCTCCTTGGCGATCGCGGCGAAGTCACCGCCCTTGTCCAGTTCGGCCCTGATCGCCTTGGCCTCGTCCTCGGTCGCGACAAGGATATGGGCGGCGTGATACTCTTGGGCGGGCGCGGCATGGCCGTATTTTTCGTCGAAAAGCTTCTGAACGGCGTCATCCGTCACGGCCGCCTTGGCCACGGCGCTCAACACCGATCCGGCCAGGTAGCCGCGCTTCTGGTTGTCGATCGTCAGCGTATCGCGCAGCTTCAGCTTGCCGGCCTCGGCCTCTTGCGACAGGGCGGTCTGCTGGATGATCTGGTCCAGGATACCCTTGAAAAGAACGTCGTCGGGCAGCGACTTATACTGTTCGGGCAGCATTTCGCGGGCGGCAACCATGGCACCGAGCGTGATCTGGGTGCCATTCACGGTGGCAACCACCGTGTCGGCCGTGGGATCGGCCGCCATCGAAGGCGCGGCAAAGGCCATCGCAAAGGCGGTTGCCAGCAGAATTCGGGCCGGGCGGGTGGCGAATTTCGTCATTGTGAGCGCTCCTGTTCTTGCCGCAATCCCTTGCAGCGTTGACTATCCGCAGGCAGCCGCTTACATCGCACGGTGCCCTAAGTGGCCCCGCCGCGCCCGCTTTCGCAGACCTTCTAGGCAAGGCGAAGGGCAGCGGCAAGGCCGTGTTTTGCGGCAAGAGATAAAACGAACGCGAGCGGAGAACATATGCTGGGCCTTGGAACACTCGCGAAAAAGGTCTTTGGCACGCCCAACGACCGCAAGGTCAAATCGGTGCGTCCGCTGGTCGATCGCATCAATGCGCTGGAGGAAGCGGCCAAGGCCCTGTCGGACGAGGGGCTGATTGCCAAGACCGCCGAACTGAAAGACCGTGTCGCCAAGGGCGAAAGCCTGGATGCGCTGTTGCCCGAAGCCTTTGCCGCCTGCCGCGAGGGCGCGCGCCGGGCCCTGGGCCTGCGGGCGTTCGACGTGCAGCTGATGGGCGGGATATTCCTGCATCAGGGCAATATCGCCGAAATGCGGACCGGCGAGGGCAAGACGCTGGTCGCCACCTTCCCTGCCTATCTGAATGCGCTGACCGGCAAGGGTGTGCATGTCGTTACCGTGAACGACTATCTGGCCAAGCGCGACGCGGAATGGATGGGCAAGGTCTATCGCCAGATGGGGATGACCGTCGGTGTCGTCTATCCGTTCCAGTCCGACGAGGAAAAGCGCGCGGCCTACAAGGCCGACATCACCTACGCGACCAACAACGAGCTGGGCTTCGACTATTTGCGCGACAATATGAAAGCCTCGCTCGAGGAAATGGCGCAGCGCGGGCACTATTTCGCCATCGTCGACGAGGTCGACAGTATCCTGATCGACGAGGCGCGCACCCCGCTTATCATCTCGGGGCCCAGCCAGGATCGGTCAGATCTTTACAAGACGCTCGACGCCTATATCCCCGAGCTCGCTCCCGAACATTACAAGATCGACGAAAAGACCCGGACCGCCACCTTTACCGAAGATGGCAACGAATATCTGGAAAAGCGGCTTCAGGCAGCGGGCGTCCTGCCCGAGGACCAGACGCTGTACGATCCGGAATCGACCACCATCGTTCACCATGTCACCCAGGCGCTGCGGGCCCACAAGCTGTTCCAGAAGGACCAGCACTATATCGTCCGCGATGACGAGATCATCCTGGTCGACGAATTCACCGGCCGGATGATGAAGGGCCGCCGTCTGTCGGATGGCCTGCATCAGGCGATCGAGGCCAAGGAAAAGGTTACCGTCCAGCCCGAAAACGTGACCTTGGCCAGCGTAACGTTCCAGAACTATTTCCGGCTTTATGACAAGCTTGCCGGCATGACCGGCACGGCCGCGACCGAAGCCGAGGAATTCATGGAAATCTACAGGCTCGGTGTTGTCGAAGTGCCGACCAACCGGCCGGTCGCCCGCAAGGACGACCATGATCAGGTCTATCGCACCGCTCGCGAGAAATACGAGGCGGTGATTTCCCGCATCAAGAAAAGCCATGCCAAGGGCCAGCCGATCCTGGTGGGTACGACCTCGATCGAAAAATCCGAGATGCTGTCGGAAATGCTGAAGAAAGAGGGCATTCCCCACAATGTGTTGAACGCCCGCCTGCATGAACAGGAAGCCAAGATCGTCGCCGACGCGGGCAAACTCGGCGCAGTGACCATCGCCACCAACATGGCCGGCCGTGGCACCGACATCCAGCTTGGCGGCAATGTCGAAATGCTGGTGATGGAGGCGCTGGCCGCCGACCCGACCGCCCACCCCGACGAAATCCGCGCCCGGATCGAAGCGGAACATGCCGGCGAAAAGGAAAAGGTGATCGCGGCGGGGGGGGTGTTCGTTCTGGCTTCGGAACGCCACGAAAGCCGCCGTATCGACAACCAGTTGCGCGGCCGGTCCGGTCGGCAGGGCGACCCCGGCCGGTCGTCGTTCTACCTGTCGCTCGAAGACGACCTGATGCGCATCTTCGGGTCGGAGCGGCTTGACAAGGTGCTGGGGTCGCTTGGCATGAAGGAAGGCGAGGCGATCGTCCATCCTTGGGTCAACAAATCGCTCGAACGCGCCCAGGCCAAGGTCGAGGGGCGCAATTTCGACATCCGCAAGCAGCTTCTGAAATTCGACGATGTGATGAACGACCAGCGCAAGGCGGTCTTCAGCCAGCGGCTTGAAATCATGTCGTCCGACAATATCGCCGATATCATTCAGGACATGCGCAGTCAGGTGATCGACGATCTGGCCGACGAATTCCTGCCGCCCAAGACCTATGCCGACCAGTGGGATTCGGCAGGCCTGCATCAGGCGCTTCAGGAACGGCTCAACCTTGATGTGCCAGTCGCCGACTGGGCACAAGAAGAAGGGGTCGATCAGGATGCGATCCGCCAGCGGCTTTACGAGGCGGGCGACACGCTGATGGCGCAGAAGACCGAGGCTTTCGGGCCCGACACCATGCGCCAGATCGAAAAGCAGTTCCTTCTGCAAACGATCGACGGGCGCTGGCGCGAACATCTGGTGACGCTCGAACATCTGCGGTCCGTCATCGGCTTTCGTGGCTATGCGCAGCGCGACCCGCTTTCCGAATACAAGACCGAGGCTTTCGCCTTGTTCGAGAATCTCCTGAACGGGCTCAGGCTCGATGTCAGCCAGAAGCTGTCGCAGGTCCGCCCGATGACCGAAGCCGAGCAGCAGGCGATGATGCAGCAGCTGATCCAGCAGCAGCAGGCCATGGAACGCCCCGAGCCAGAACCGATCGTGCCCATGGCGGCGCCGACCGGGCCGCTTGCCGGATTTGACGCGCAGAACCCCGCCACCTGGGGCAACCCGTCGCGCAATGACCCGTGCCCCTGCGGGTCGGGCGACAAGTTCAAGCATTGTCACGGCCGGCTGGCCTGAGCCGAAGACTTCCAAAGGCAGGAATCGCCTGACCGTTCGGGTTGGCGGGCCACGGCAATTGTGGCGCGCTGGCGCCCCAATTCTGCCGTCGCGCTTCAAGGGCTGCGCCAACCTTGGGCGCAGGCTACAAGATTTTGAAAGGCCAGCCACAAGCCACCCTCGGCATTGTTCACTTTTGGGCCATCAGCTTGCCCAGATCGGCGGGTATTTCCGGTGCATTCACGAACAGTTCAGGGGTTGGAGGTCTCGGATGCAGATCGGACGCAGAACAATCATGGCAGCGGGCACGTTCCTGCTGGCAGCCGCGACCGGGCATGTCATGCAAAACGGAAGCGCAATCGAGGCGAAACTGCGCGGGAGCATCCTGCATGCCGACCAGAATGCCGTCACCGATGCAAGCCTGACAAGCGCCGACGGCGCTCCGGCTGCCCTGCCCGCCGCCGCGATCGCCGACCCGGAAGCCATCGCCCGCGCCTTGCCGACCCTGCCTGACTTTCCCGGCGCGAACCCTCGGCCACTTGCCAGCGACACCGGGCTGGCCTTGCGGATCAGCCGCAGCGGGCCGGACCTAACCCGCCCCGCAACGGCCGCCGACCGCGAATATGACACGTTCGGCCAGCTCTGCGCTGAACCGGAACTGACACTGACGCCGTTGCGTTCGGCCCTGCTGGGGCTGGCCTTTTCCGCCCCCTGCCATGCCAACGAGCGGATCGAAATCAGCCATGCGGGCCTTGCCTTCGCGGTCAGGACCGATGCCGAGGGCCGTTTTTCCACCACCATTCCGGCCATGGCCGCCAGTGGTGCCGTGACGATGCGGCCCGAACGCGGCCCTGCGCTTCATGCGGCCGAAGTGGTGGCAGATCTCGGCGCTGTCAACCGCTTCGCCCTTTCCACGCGCGGCCAGGCCGGTCTGCATCTGAACGCCTATCCGCAGGCATCGGCCGACGATGGCACCGGCCCCCTTCGCCCGAACAGCCCCGGCCTGCCGACCCTTGGCCATGGCGGGTTCCTGACCTTGCTGGGTGATCCGACGCTCGACAGGCCGATGTTGGCCGAGATTGTCACCACACCGGCGAACCAGCCCCATCCCCGCAGCGAAATCATCGCCACGGTCGATGGCGCCAACTGCGGCCGCGATCTTCTGGCGACCACCTTCACCTTGCAGGGTTCGGTCCTGCCGACGCCGGGCGCGGTCAGCTTTGCGATGCCGGATTGCAGCGCCATCGGCGACCAGTTGGTTATGGATGTCGATATGGCGGCGACCGCCGTGGCGATGGCCAGCGCGCAGAAATAGGCCGGTCAGAGAAAACCTTCGCCCCGGAAACTCAGCACCCGCGTCTTGCCGATGACGAGATGGTCGTGAAGCACGATCCCAAGCACGCCGGCTGCATCAAGTACCTGATTGGTCACCAGAATATCGGCCTCGGACGGTGTCGGATCGCCGGACGGATGATTATGGACCAGGATCAGCGCCGAGGCATTGAGTTCCAGCGCCCGCTTGACCACCTCGCGCGGATAGACCGGCACATGGTCGACCGTGCCGCGCGCCTGTTCTTCTTCGGCGATCAGCACGTTCTTGCGGTCGAGATAGAGAATGCGGAACTGTTCGGTTTCCCGGTGCGCCATCGCCGCGCGGCAGTAGTCGAGAAGCGCATCCCAGGACGAAAGGACCGCCCGGTTCATCACCCGCGTGCGGGCCAGCCGGTGCGCCGCCGCCTCTACGATCTTGAGCTCCTGCACCACCGAAGGGCCGACTCCGGTCACCTGTTCCAGCCGTGCCACCGGCGCCGACAGAACCGCGCTGAAATCGCCGAAAACCTCGAGAAGCCGCCGGGCGAGCGGTTTGACATCCTGCCGGGCGATGGCCCGGAAAAGCACGAGTTCCAGAAGCTCGTAATCCGGCATGGAGGATGCGCCGCCCCTCAGAAACCGCTCCCGCAGCCGTTGCCTATGATCCTTGATGTAGGACGGCAACCGCCCCGCCGGCAACGCCGTACCGGGCGCCTCATCCACATCGAAGAGGGGCAACGGCGCTTCGTGAAAGGCATGAGTCGGGCACATGCCCCCAGCCTCTGCCCACTTGGTTAGCAAAATGTTAACGGACGGCCGCCCCGCCTCAGAAATCGAGATCCGCATAGTGCTGCGGTGGCGGGAAACCCGGCACCTGATCAGCGAGGATCGAGCGGAATGACGGCCGGGATTTGATCTTGGCATACCAGTCACGCACATTCGCCGAACGGTTCCAATCGACATCCGAGATATAATCGAGCGCCGAAAGATGCGCAGCCCCGGTCAGATCGGCCAGCGTCATCTGGTCGCCGGCCAGCCAGCGGCGTTGATCGAGAAGCCAGCTCAGATAGTCGAGATGATATTTGATCCGCGCCGCGCCGGATTTGACATTCTTGGAATCCGGGTAGCCCTGCCCCATGATCTTCTTGTTCACCCGCTCGTAGAGCAGCTTCGACGTGACCTCGTCATGGAACTTGTCGTCGAACCAGGCGCAAAGGCGGCGCACCTCGTATCGGCCGTCGGGATCGCGCGGCATCAGACGCGGCTCGGGCACGGTTTCCTCCAGAAATTCGCAGATCGCCTGGCTTTCCGAAAGGGTCCGGTTGTCGATCTTGAGAACCGGGATCTTGCCCGCCGGATTGCGCCGCAGGAATTCCTGCGCCTGTTCCCAGTAGCGTTCCTCGACCAGTTCCACCTCGATCTTCTTTTCGGCCAGCGTCAGGCGAACCTTGCGGCAAAAGGGCGAAAGGGGAACGTGGTAAAGGCGGGCCATCTGCAAACTTTCCGGGTGATGTGGTCCCTGATAGCCCCCGGCGCCGGCGCGATCAATCCTCGAAACAGGCGGCGCGGCCATCCGCCTCGATCGTGTCGGCCCCCGAGCGGATCTGCGCCGCGCGGGCGCGAAGATACCCCGAACCCTTGGCCGGGTTGCGCCCCTCCGGGTCGGGCAGGATGGCAGCGATGCGAGCGGCCTGATCGGGCGACAGTTTGCCGGCCGGCACGCCGAAATAGTGCCGCGCCGCCGCATCGACGCCAAAGATGCCCGGGCCGGTTTCCGCTACGTTAAGGTAAACCTCCAATATCCGCCGCTTGGTCCACACGAGTTCGACCATCGGTGTCATCACCCCTTCCAGCGCCTTGCGCAGCCAGCTGCGCCCCTGCCAGAGAAAGACATTCTTGGTCACCTGCTGCGAAATGGTCGATGCGCCCCGTCCCGCGCCCTGGTCGATCGCGGCACGGATCGCCTTCATGTCGAAGCCCCAGTGATAGCAGAAATTCGCGTCCTCGGCGGCGACGAACGACCGGGGCACCTCGGGCGCCATGTCTCTGATCGCCACCCAGTTGCGTTCGATCCCGCCGCGCCGCAGCGTCTCGAAGGTCAGATAGGGCGTCAGGCGGGGGTTGATGAAAACCCCCAGGATCAGAAAAAGGAAAAATGCGGCTGCCGCCAGAATCGCGCCACGGCGCGCCCAGAAAAGCCCGCGGCGCGCCAGATCGCCCCAGCTAGGCAGGTCCGCCGGGGCGGGTGCTTTCGCCGCAGGTTTCTTCCTGCTCTTGCCGGGGGTTTTCGCGGTTTCTGCCATGCGCGCACCTTAGCCATGCGCGGGCCTTGCGGGTCAAGCCCGCGAATGCGTACGCCTGACTGCCCGCACGGCAGGCCTGGCACTGCGATGCAGTTCGCGCCGTGCAAGGGCCGCCATGTCTACAAAGAGAGTGCCGATTTCGCGCGGAAGTTCTGGATTGTGGTCACCAAGGGGCTGCCGGGATGAATGCTTTCGGAGCGCGGGCCCTTGGAAAATATAATCGATCGACCGCCGGGGGGGGGTGCGGGCGGCGATCATAACCCGGGGGTTGGCGAAGTGCGGTTGCACTCGCCCGCCCGCGATCAGAATGTGATGCTGAGGCGAAGCCACCCGGCCCGTCAACCCTGCGGCGCACGGCCCACCGCAGCGTCCGGGGGCCTCGCTGCCCCGATCATTCAGCCGGCATGGCGCGCGGCTCTGCAACCAGGGGGTGGGGCAAGCGGGCCAGCATTTCGCGCGGGCATACCTGCAGGAACCGCGCCTTTTCGTTGGCCCAGTCGGCAAGGATCGCCGCCGCGTGGGGGCTGCCGGTTTCGCGCCGGTGCCGCTCGATCAGGCCCTTCAGCTCGGCCTCCCAATGCGGATGGCCAAGACCCGAGGTCACGACACTTTCGGGGTTGATCAGCCCTTCGGCCGTGCCGTCGGGATCATGGATATAGGCCATGCCACCGGTCATGCCAGCCGCGAAGTTGGCGCCGATCCAGCCCAGGATCACCGCTACCCCGCCGGTCATATATTCGCAGCCATTCGTCCCGCAGCCCTCGATCACCACCTTGGCACCCGAGTTGCGCACGGCAAACCGTTCGCCCGCGCGGCCTGAAGCGAAAAGATAGCCGTCGGTCGCACCGTAAAGAACGGTGTTGCCGATGATCGTGTTGACACCGGCCTCAAGCGGCGATCCCATCGGCGGGCGCACGACGATCGTGCCGCCCGAAAGCCCCTTGCCGACATAATCGTTGGCGTCGCCCGACACTTCGATCTTGAGCCCGGGCGCCGCGAAGGCGCCGAGCGACTGGCCGCAGGACCCCGTCAGCTTGACGGTCAGATGATCGGGTTGAAGCGCGTTGCGCATCCCGAAATTCTTCACGATCAGGCTCGACGCGCGGGTGCCGATGGTCCGGTGCGTGTTCCTGACAGCATAGGAAAGCTGCATCTTCTCGCCTTCCTCGAAGAAGCGTGCGCCGTCGCGGATGATCTCGGCATCGAGCGTATCCGGCACCATGTTGCGGGGCTTGGACCGGTCATAGACAACCCGGTCCGAACCATCGACCGATATCAGAAGCGGGTTCAGGTCCAGGTCATCGAGATCGGCATGGCCACGGCTGACCTGCGCCAGAAGATCCGCCCGCCCGATCACCTCGTCCAGCGACCGCGCGCCGATCTGGCTGAGGATTTCGCGCACTTCCTGGGCGTAGAAGGTGATGAGGTTGACCACCTTGTCGGCCGTGCCGGTGAACTTCTGCCGCAGTGCCTCGTTCTGGGTGCAGACACCGACCGGGCAGGTGTTCGACTGGCACTGGCGCACCATGATGCAGCCCATGGCGATCAGGGCAGCGGTGCCGATCCCGAATTCCTCGGCACCCATCATCGCGGCCATGACGATGTCGCGCCCGGTGCGCAGGCCGCCATCGGTGCGCAGCGTGATGCGGTCACGCAGCTTGTTCATGGTCAGAACCTGGTGCGCCTCGGTCAGGCCCATTTCCCACGGCAGGCCGGCATATTTGATCGACGTGCCGGGACTGGCCCCGGTGCCACCGTTATGGCCGGAAATCAGGATGATGTCGGCCTTGGCCTTTGCCACACCCGCCGCAATCGTTCCGACACCGGACGAGGCGACGAGCTTGACCGTGACCTTGGCGCGCGGGTTGATCTGCTTCAGGTCATAGATCAGCTGCGCCAGATCCTCGATCGAATAGATGTCATGGTGCGGCGGCGGCGAAATCAGCGTGACGCCGGGTGTCGAGTGGCGCAGCCGCGCGATCAGTTCCGTCACCTTCATGCCGGGCAGTTGGCCGCCTTCGCCGGGCTTGGCGCCCTGCGCCACCTTGATCTCCAGCTCCTCGCAGGCGTTCAGATAGTCCGCCGTCACGCCGAACCGCCCCGACGCGACCTGCTTGATCTTGGCCGAAGGATTGTCGCCATTGGCCTCGGGGGTGAAATGCGCGGGGTCTTCGCCGCCTTCGCCGCTGTCGGATTTGGCGCCGATGCGGTTCATGGCAATGTTCAGCGTCTTGTGCGCCTCGGGGCCCAACGCGCCAAGCGACATGCCGGGGGTCACGAAGCGCTTGCGGATCGAGGTGATCGATTCCACCTCTTCGATCGGAACCGGCCGACCGACCGGCTTGATATCCAGAAGATCGCGCAGATGGATGGGCGGATTGGCCCGCATCGCGGCGCTATATTGCTTCCAGAGATCATAGGACGCCCGGTCGCAGGCCGATTGCAGCATATGCATGGTCTGGGCTTCCCAGGCATGTTTTTCACCCGACCGGCGCGCCTTGTAAAAGCCGCCGATGGGCAGCACGTCCGCGCCGCCGAGCCAGCCCTTGGCATGAATTTCGCGCACCTTGTGCTGGATGCCGGCGATGCCGATCCCGGAAATGCGGCTCTGCATTCCGGGGAAATATTCCGCGACCATGGCCCGGCTGAGCCCGACCGCCTCGAAATTCAGCCCGCCGCGATAGGACGAGATGACCGAGATACCCATCTTCGACATGATCTTAAGCAGGCCCGCGTCGATGGCCGCCCGATAGCGACGCAGCGCGTCTTCAAGGCCGCCCTCGATCAGGCCGCGCCGCACCCTGTCGGCGATCGAATCGAGCGCCAGATAGGCGTTCACTGTCGTCGCCCCGCTGCCGATCAGCACGGCGAAATAGTGCGGATCGACGCATTCCGCCGACCGGACATTCAGGCTGGTAAAGGTGCGCAGACCCTTGCGCGTCAGCCAACTGTGCACGGCGCTGGTCGCCAGGATCATCGGTATGGCGATCTTGGCCGCGCCCTGGTGCTGGTCGGTCAGAACCAGATGGCCGGCGCCCGATCGCACCGCATCCTCGGCTTCGGCCCGAATACGTTCCAACCCGGCGCGCAGCCCGTCATCGCCCGCATCGACGGGGCAGGTGCAGTCGATGAAAGCCACCCGGTCGCCGAAAAGCCGTGTCATTTCGTCAAATTCGGCATTGGCGATGAAGGGGCTTTCCAGCACCAGGATCTCGGTCTGGCTGCTGTCTTCGGCCAGCACGTTCGTCAGGTTGCCAAAGCGGGTCTTGAGGCTCATCACCCGGCTTTCGCGCAAGCTGTCGATGGGCGGGTTTGTCACCTGGCTGAAATTCTGGCGGAAGTAGTGCGACAGGGGCCTGTATTGCGACGACAGAACCGCAGGCGGTGTGTCATCGCCCATCGAGGCGACCATCTCCTTGCCGTCCTCAGCCATCGGCGCAAGAACCTGTTCCAGATCCTCGAGCGTATAGCCGGCTGCGATCTGGCGGCGGCGCAAGTCGGCGCCTTCGAAAAGGGCCCTTTCCGGCACATCGGCCATGCGGGCATTGAGATCCATCACCTTTTCCACCCAGTCCCCAAAGGGCTGGGCGGCCGCAAGCCGGTTCTTCAGATCGCGGTCGCGGTAAAGCTTGCCCTCGGCCATGTCGACGGCAATCATCTGCCCCGGCCAGATCGGAAG
>Ga0209023_10000977_pt1 | contig 40154 bp, 39 predicted proteins | sample LakOneMetagenome_FD_187468 | JGI IMG/M metagenome (GOLD analysis project Ga0209023, IMG submission 187468) | Freshwater and sediment microbial communities from Lake Erie, Canada (SPAdes) (version 2) | ecosystem: Environmental > Aquatic > Freshwater > Lentic | place: Lake Erie, Canada...
GACCCAGGGCGGCATTCCCGGTTGTTCGATTCTTGCGGGGCGGCACACTAGACTTGCGCAACGCTGCCCCGAGGTTTGCATGACCGCCGCTCCCCTGCCCCGCGCCGACGACATCCGCGTCGCGATCATCGGCCTCGGCTATGTCGGCCTGCCGCTCGCGGTCGGCTTTGGCCGGCAGTTGCCGGCCCTCGGCTTCGACATCAACGAGACGCGCATCGCGGAGCTGCGCGCGCACCGCGACCACACCCTGGAAGTCACCACCGAGGAGCTCCAGGCGACAGCGCAACTGCGCTTCAGCGCGGACAACGCGGACCTGGCCGCCTGCAACGTGTTCATCGTGACCGTGCCGACGCCGATCGACGATGCCAAGCGCCCGGACCTGCGCCCGCTCGAAGCAGCCAGCCGCACGGTCGGCCGCGCGATCGGTCGCGGCGGCGTCGCGATCTTCGAGTCGACCGTGTACCCGGGCGCGACCGAGGAAGTGTGCGTGCCGATCATCGAGCGCGAGTCGGGGCTCAAGTACAACGTCGACTTCCATGCCGGCTACAGCCCCGAGCGCATCAATCCGGGCGACAAGCAGCATCGCCTCGAAACGATCATGAAGGTGACATCGGGTTCCACGCCCGCAGCCGCCGACTTCGTCGACGCGCTGTATCGGCGCGTCATCAGCGCGGGCACGCACAAGGCCTCGAGCATCCGCGTCGCCGAGGCGGCGAAGGTGATCGAGAACACCCAGCGCGACCTCAACATCGCGCTCATCAACGAACTCGCGCTGATCTTCCACCGCCTCGACATCGACACCGGCGAGGTGCTCGCCGCGGCGGGCACGAAGTGGAATTTCCTGCCGTTCCGGCCCGGCCTGGTCGGCGGCCACTGCATCGGCGTCGATCCGTACTACCTCACGCACAAGGCGCAGCAGATCGGCTACCACCCGGAAGTGATCCTGTCCGGCCGACGCATCAACGACGGCATGGGCCAGCACGTCGCCCAGCGCGTGATCAAGCTCATGACGCAGCGACGCATCCATGCCGCCGGCGCGAACATCCTCGTGCTCGGCCTCGCGTTCAAGGAGAACTGCCCGGACCTGCGCAACACGCGCGTGATCGACGTGGTCGACGAGTTCAGGAGCTACCACGCGAACGTCGACGTGCACGATCCGTGGGTCAGTGTCGACGAAGCACGCCGCGAGTACGGCATCGAACTCGCGCGCGAACTCGTCCCCGGCCGCTACGACGCGGTGATCCTCGCGGTCGCGCACCGGCAGTTCGTCGAACTGGGCGGCGAGCGCATCCGCGCCCTCGGCAAGCCCGGCTCGATCGTGTTCGACGTCAAGCAGGCGTTGCCGCGCGAGCTCGTCGACGACCGGTTGTGAAACGCGGGGATTGGGGATTGGGGATTCGCAGAATCGCCAGCCCGCAGTCCACCATTCACCCTCGGCTTCCCTCCACTCCCCAATCCCGAATCCCCAATCCCGGCCTTCAACATGCGCATCCTCGTCACCGGCGCCGCCGGCTTCATCGGATCGACCCTGAGCGAACGCCTGCTTGCGCGCGGCGACGAAGTGCTCGGTTACGACAACCTCAACGACTACTACGACCCGACACTGAAGGAAGCGCGCCTCGCCAAACTGACGCCGCACGCGAACTTCTCGTTCGTGCGCGCAGCACTGGAGGACCGCCCCGCGCTGGAGCGCGCGTTCGCCGGGTTTCGGCCGGAGCGCGTCGTCAACCTCGCCGCACAGGCGGGCGTGCGGTACTCGCTGACCAACCCGTATGCATACATCGAGGCAAACCTGGTCGGCTTCATCAACGTGCTCGAAGCCTGCCGCCACGGCGGCGTCGAACACCTCGTGTATGCCTCGTCGAGTTCGGTCTACGGCGCGAACCGCAAGCTGCCATTCTCGGTGCAGGACGCGGTCGACCATCCGGTCAGCCTGTACGCGGCGACCAAGAAGGCGAACGAGCTGATGGCGCATACCTACAGCCATCTGTACCAGTTGCCGACCACCGGCCTGCGTTTCTTCACCGTGTACGGCCCGTGGGGGCGACCGGACATGGCGCTGTTCCTGTTCACCAGGAAGATCCTCGCCGGCGAGCCGATCGAAGTGTTCAACCACGGCAAGCACACGCGCGACTTCACCTACATCGACGACATCGTCGAAGGCGTGATCCGCACGCTCGACCGCGTGCCCGCGGGCGACCCGGCCTTCGATCCGCTGCATCCCAATCCCGCTTCCTCGGGGGCGCCCTACCGCGTCTACAACATCGGCAACCACCAGCCGATCGAGCTGGCCCATTACATCGCGGTGCTCGAAGCGAAGCTCGGGCGCAGCGCCGAGAAGATCCTGCTGCCGCTGCAGCCGGGCGATGTGCCCGACACCTACGCCGACGTCGCCGAGCTGTCGCGCGACACCGGCTACGCGCCTTCGACCCCGGTCGAGGTCGGCATCGGACGCTTCGTCGACTGGTATCGCGCGTACTACCAGGTCTGATCCTGATGCGGGCAAGCCACGCGCTTTGTCATCGGTCCCCGTTGCGGAGAGGAGTACGCGCGCAACGCGGGCGGTGCGCGGCGCGAGCGTTGCGGGCGCGCTCCACCCCGGCCATCCCCGGAAGGGAGCGGCGCAGACAGTGCTGGCGGTCACGCGGAAACGGCTGCGCTTGGAATACTCTTTGCAAGACGGTCCACGAGCCATCCGAGCGCGCGAATGGACGGAACACCGTATCCGGCGGGTATCCCGGGGAGGCGAATCGATGACCAACAAGGTCCCGCTGGGCGAACTGCTGCCGGTGCTCGCGACGGAGGCGCGCCGGCGCATGCTCGTGCTGGGTGCGACATTCGCGCTCATCGCGATCACCGCACTGGTCATCGGCATCGGCCTGCCGCGCCGGTATGAATCCTCGACCACACTCGTGCTGGAGCCAAGCCGCATCGCAACGGCGTTGCCGGGCGATCGCGCGGTACCTGCCGGTTCCGTCGATCACGTCGCGCGCGCACGCGAACTGCTCGCCAATCGCAAGGTCATGGACGAAGTCCTCGCCGCCGATGGTGCGGCCGTGCAGCGCTCCGCGGCCGAGCAGGACCACATGGTCGAAGCGCTCGGCGAGCGCATCGAAATCACCAGCCCGCGCGACGATCAGGTCCGCATCCGCTATCGCGACGACGACCCGCTGAGGGCGTTGCGCATCACCCGGCAGCTCGGCGAGCTTTTCGTGCGCGAGCGGCTTGCCGCGCAGGAACGCGAGAGCCGCAGCGTTTTCGACTTTCTCGACCGCCAGGTCAAGGCGTACCAGCGCAAGCTGACGGACGCCGAAGACAAGCTCAAGAGCTATCGCGAAGCCGCCGATGCCGTCACGCCGGCGAACGACGGAAAGGCGCGCGTCAGCCAGTTGCTCGACCAGGTCGAACGGGCGCGCCGCGAACTGGTCGAGCAGCGCGCGCGCGAGGACGCGCTCGCAACGCAGTTGGCGGAGCCATCAGCCGCGCCGGCCACGGACACTGCGCCGGCCACCAGCTCCTACGAGGAACTTCGCGACAAGCTCGCGGTTGCACGCCGCGAACGTGTCGCAACGGCATCGCGTCTCGATCAGGCCGAGGCGGCACTGAAGACCGAACTGGGCAAGACCGATGGTGCCCATGCGAACAATGAGCTGGCCGGCGTGATTCGCGATTACGAGGCCAACCGCAGCGTCGTCGAGGATATGCTCAAGCGGCGCGAGAACGCGCGCATCGCGATGGATCTGGACAGCCACCAGCAAGGCCTTTCCGTGCGCATACAACAGCCCGCCACGATGCCGCAGCATGCGTCGGGCCTGCGCCTGCTGCACCTTGCGGTCGGCGGCCTGCTGCTCGCGATCCTGGTGCCGCTCGGCATGCTGCTCGCGCGGGCGCGCCTGGACCCGCGCGTGCGCTCGGCGGCGCAGGTCGAACGCCTGACCGGATTGCCGATGCTGGCGACGATCCCGACCTGCCCGACACCCACGGAACGTCGCCGCACGACCATGCATGCGAGCGCACTGGCATTGATCGTTTTCGGCGTGCTGCTTTGTTACACGGCGGCATTCCTGCTCCAACTGAGGGCTTCGCCATGAACGGCGACGACAGCCGCAAACTCGCAGGCGCAGTCCCCGACGAAGCCGTCACGGGCGCGGCGCGCGTCCTCGCGAGCCGCACGATCGCGCGCATGGCCGAGCCGAATGCGCTGACCACGCCGCAACTCGACGAGCGCCGCCTGATCCATCGCGGCGAATCGGCACGCGCGCAGGCCGACGCATTCCGCGAGATCCGCACGCGCCTGCTCGCGCGCGGCGGCGAGCACAATTTCATCACCCTCGTCACGGCGGTGAGTCCCGCGTCGGGCGGCAGCTTCGTCGCACGCAACCTCGCGGCGGCGTTCGCATTCGACGAGACGAAGACCGCTCTGTTGATCGACTGCAATCCGCGCGATGCGGCACAGCACAAGGCACTCGGCACCGAATCCAGCCCCGGCCTGATCGACTACCTCGACCACCCGGCGATGGGCATGGAGCCGATCATCCACCGCACCGGCATCCCGCGCCTGCGCCTGATTCCGTCCGGCACCGCGCGCGAGACCGGCGCCGAATACTTTTCCTCGTTCCGCATGCGTGCCGCGCTCGATTCGCTGCGCTGCCGCTACCCGGACCGCTACCTGTTCCTCGACGGGCCCGCGGTGAAAGGCGCGCCGGACGCGCGCATCCTGTCCGACCTCGCCGACTTCGTCGTGCTGGTGGCCGGCTACGGTCGCGATACGCCGAGCGCGATCGCGCAGGCGGCCGCGGCGTTCGCGCCGGAGCGTTTCGCCGGGGTGGTGTTCGACGAACTCGGCTAGTCTGGTCGTCCCGGCGAATGCGGGGACCAAAGTCCTGGCTCACCTCGCGCTCCCGAAAGAATGGCGAAAGGCGCCGGCCACGCCTTCGCCAGAGTTGCGGTTTATCATCGCGTTCACGCAGGGCGCGCCGGGCAGGCGAACCCTCTCCCCGACGCCAAGGAACTGAAGTCCATGTGTGGAATCGTCGCCGCTACCGCGGCCCGCGACGTGGTGCCGGTGCTGATCGCCGGCCTGAAGGCACTGGAATACCGCGGCTACGACTCCGCCGGCATCTCGGTGCTGGAAAACGGCCGCCTCGCGCGCGTGCGTGCCGCCGGCAAGGTGCGCGAACTCGAATCGCTGTACGAAGCGGCCCCGGTCGCCGGCAGCAGCGGCATCGCGCACACGCGCTGGGCCACCCACGGCGTGCCGAACACGGTCAACGCGCATCCGCATGTATCGAGCGAGCGTGTCGCGGTCGTGCACAACGGCATCATCGAGAACCATGCCGAGTTGCGCAGCGAACTCAAGGCGCAGGGCTACCGCTTCGATTCGGACACCGATACCGAGGTGATCGCCCATCTCGTCGATGCCGCGATCGCCGCCGGCGCGGACCTGCGCGGGGCGGTCATCGCCGCAACGAAGCGACTGCACGGCGCCTATGCGATCGCGGTGATGAACCGCGACCAACCCGGCCAGATCGTCGGCGCGCGCCGCGGCAGCCCGCTGGTCGCCGGCCTTGGCGACGGCGAGAACTTCCTCGGCTCCGACGTGCAGGCGCTGATCCGCCAGACCAGCCGCTTCAAGTACCTCGAGGAAGGCGACGTCGCCGAGATCAGCGTCGGCGGATGCGCGATCTTCGACGCCGACGGCAACCCGGTCGAACGCATCGAGCGCAGGAGCGAGCTGTCCGCCGACGCGGTCGAGCGCGGCGAGTACCGCCACTACATGCTGAAGGAGATCTTCGAGCAGCCGCGTGCGATCGCCGACACGCTCGAAGGCCGCATCGCCGAAGGACGCGTGCTGCCGAACATCTTCGGGGTCGATGCCGACAAGCTGCTTGCGCGCGTGAGGAACGTGCAGATCGTCGCCTGCGGCACCAGCTTCCACGCCGGCCTCGTCGCGCGCTACTGGATTGAAGCGATGGCCGGCCTGCCGTGCAGCGTCGAGGTCGCGAGCGAATACCGCTACCGGCGCGTGGTCGTGCCGGAAGGAACGCTGTTCCTCGCGGTGTCGCAATCGGGTGAAACGGCGGACACGCTGGCCGCGCTGCGCGACGGCCGCAACCGCGGCTACCTCGGCTCGCTCGCGATCTGCAACGTGCCCGAATCCAGCCTTGTGCGCGAATCCGACCTCGTGCTGATGACGCGCGCGGGCCCGGAGATCGGCGTCGCCTCGACCAAGGCATTCACCACCCAGCTGACCGCGCTCGCGCTGCTCGCGCTCGAACTCGCGCGCCTCAACGGCACCAGCGCGGAAGCGATCGCGGCCCACGTCAGCGAACTCGCGACCCTGCCGCGCGTGATCGGCGAAGTGCTCGCGCTCGAGCCGGAGATCGCGCGCCTCGCCGAACGCTTCGTGCCCAAACACCACGCCTTGTTCCTCGGGCGCGGCGTGCACTACCCGGTCGCGCTCGAAGGCGCGCTCAAGCTCAAGGAAATTTCCTACATCCATGCCGAGGCGTATCCGGCCGGCGAACTCAAGCACGGCCCGCTCGCACTGGTCGACGAGGACATGCCGGTGATCACCGTCGCGCCGAACAACCAGCTGCTCGAGAAGCTGAAGTCGAACCTCGAGGAAGTGCGTGCGCGCGGCGGCGAGCTGTTCGTGTTCGCCGACACCGACGCACCGCTGACCCAGCAGGGCGAGCGCGGAGCGGTCATCAAGGTCGCCTCCGGTGGCAACCTGATCGCACCCGCGGTGTTCACCGTGCCGCTGCAGATGCTCGCCTACCACGTCGCCGTGCTGCGCGGCACCGACGTCGACCAGCCGCGCAACCTCGCCAAGAGTGTGACGGTGGAATAAGTGCCGGCCACGATAGCCGTCCGCAAACCGTAGAGCCCCGCCAGCCCGCGCAGCGCGGCGATCAGTGCCTGCACGACATGGCTCGCCGGCGAGCACGCCTGTCGCATGTGGTCGAACGGCGCTTCCATGCGGGGCTTTCGGTCGAACTGGCCGCCGAAGTGCTAGAGATCGTGCCGTGCGGCGCCGGCGGCCGGCTGATGTACGGCTTGCAACCGGCGGCATGGTGCCCGGCAGGGAGTTCGACGTACGGGTGAATCCGGCCCAGGCCGCCACCGGCGGCGCGCTGACCGTCGCCAGCGGCCTCGATTGAGGCGGGCGCGAACGCCGCGGCGGCGCGCGCGTTTTTCGTGAACCACGCCGCGCTTTGCCTGCGCAGTGCGCCGCGATCGAACCACGGCACGAGCGCCAGAATGGGATTCGTACGGAAGGAGAATCCATCATGTTGCGCCAGCGCCTGTTCTGCGGCTTAGTCCTGCTCGCCGCACCCTGCCTTGCGAGCGCAAGCGTGCGCACCTGGCCAACCACCGGCCCGTGTGCCAGTGGAACCTTGCAGGCCTGCATCAACGGCGCCGTCGACGGCGACATCGTCGAAGTCGCGAGCAATGCGGTCATCAACGAGTCGCTCTCGTTCGGCGTGCCGCTGACCCTGCGCGCGGCGAGCGGCTACGCGCCGCGAATCGCCGTCGACCAGGTCATCACGGCAACCGCGACGATTGACGGCGACTATGCGATCGAGGGCTTCACCCTGCAGCGCGGCTTCGTCTACGTAACCCACAGCGCCGGCAACGCGAACGTCCGCGTGCGGCGCGTGCGCGTACTCGCGCCGATGGCGACCGGCCCCGCGCAGATCTCGCTGTACAACAACACGACGTCGCCGCTCAGCTACGACATTGGCGAGAACGACCTCGCCTTTGCATGGGACACCTACGACGGCGCGATCCACGCTGCACTGCAGGTCCTCGACACCCAGACCGGCAGCAGCGAAGGTCGCATCCACGAGAACCGCATCGCTGCCGCCGGCGCGTGGGCGGCCGGCGTGCTGGTGGTCAGCAACAATCGTACGCACACCACGCGCGTCGACGGCAACTGGGTCCGTGGCGGCAGTTCCTACGGCAGCATCGACTTGCGCCAGGGCAGCTTCAGCGGCGGCGCTGGCACGCTGACCGCATACGTGGTCAACAATGTCGTCACGCCGCTGCGCCAGCCGGCCGACGCCTACGGCATCAAGGCCGAGGCGAATGCCGGCGGCCTCGCCCTGCAGGCGTTCAACAACACGGTGACCGGCGCTTACAGCGGCGTCAACGTCTACGCGGCGAGCGGCACCACGCTGAGCGGGCGCATTGCCAACAACCTGCTCGCCGGCAACATCCTCAACCTCGCCTACAGCAACAGCGGCAGCGGCAGCGTCGACAACGACCACAACCTGCTCTTCGGCGGCAGCACCAGCGGCATCACGCCCGGAGCCGGCACGGTCACGGCGGATCCCCTGCTGCGCGGCGCGCCCGGCAATCCGTGGCTCAATCCCGGCTCACCCGCAATCGATGTCGCCGACAGTGCGGGCCTGTCCAGCGTCCTCGCGAGCGCCGGCCTCGCACGCCTCGACGGCGCCGGCCTGCGCCGCTTCAAGGGTGCCGCCAATGCCGCCGACATCGGCGCGCTCGAATACGGCGACACGACGTTCCTGCACCGCAGCGCCAATCCGCCGGCGAGCGTCTACAGCACCCTCGACGATGCCAGCGTCAATGCGCAGGCCTCACACCGGCCGCAGCTGACGGCGAACTGGAATCCCGACGGCAGCACCGGGCTGTACTGGATCCATGCGGTCAGCGCGTACTGGAACAGCATCACGTCGCGGTGGTCGCTGCGCGACGAAGATCTCGTCCCGTTCGGCGACGACGTGCGCTTCAACCTGTTCGCGCCGGCCGGCGGCGACGGCAATTTCGCCCATGCCGCGACGGCGGCGAACGTCAGCGGCTTCACCACGCGTCTTGCCGCGAGCGGCCTCGACGACGCGCCGGACCGGATCCTGCTGGTGACGCGCAACTCGGTCGATCCCGGCGGTACCGTCTACGACGACGTTCATCCGTTCGGCGTGTTCTACTTCGCGTTCGGCGGCCCCGGCTCGTGGTTCGTCTCGCACCTGGACTCGACCGTGATGGGCGAGGGCGGCGGTTACAACGTGTACTGGCAAGCGCCGAGCGCGAATGCGTACCGGCACCTCGCGACCGCCGGCAACATCGCCGGCAACTACACCCTGCTCGACCACCCGCTGCTGAATGACCACGCATGCGCGCGCCCGCATGTGACCCAGAGCGCGGGCCAGGGCGTCTTCAACGGTCACCAGGTCGGCGTCTGGTACACCGGCTCGCGCTGGTCGGTGTTCAACCAGGACGGCGCGGCGATGCCGGTGAACGCCGAGTTCGACGTCATCGTCGATGCGCAGCAGGCATTCGAATGCAACGACGTGATCTTCGCCGACGGTTTCGATTGATCGCCGCCGCAGCGCCGCCGCGCGTCTCGTCGACGCGCGGTTCGCAAGCGGCAGGACTTCACCAGCGCGGAACGCCCGCATCATCCGGCAGTCGGCCTTCGCGGTACAGCCGCTCCAGATAGCCGATCAACGCATCCATCACCAGGCGTGTCTCCGCGCCGTTCACTTCGACGGCACGCTCGATCTGCGCCTTCGACAACGGCCGGCTCACGGTCTCGCCGGCCTGCTTCGCCAGTTCGATCGCCAATTCCGCCAGTCGGATCGAATAGCCGCGCAGGTTCGCCGCCTCGTTGACAAACTCGCGCGTGAGCGCAAAGTCCTGAATCGCCATGGCACGCTCCTCCCGGAATGGTCGCCTGAGTGTTGCACCGGAACACGCCGCGCGCACGGATGCATGCAGCATGGCGGCTGATGCACAATGCATGCATGCGAATCTGTGTCTATTGCGCGTCGAGCGAGCACGTCGACCGGCGCTATCACGAGGCCGCCGCCCTGCTCGGTCGCACACTGGCGCAAGCGGGCTGCACGCTCGTCTACGGCGGTGGCGGCTCGGGCCTGATGGGCACGCTCGCCAGCGCGGCGCTCGACGCCGGCGGCGAAGTCATCGGCGTCATCCCGCGTTTCATGATCGAAGTCGAATGGCAGCATCCCGGCGTCGCCAACCTCGAAGTGGTCGAGGACATGCGCGAGCGCAAGCATCGCCTGCTGACCGGGTCCGACGCGGTGGTCGCACTGCCCGGCGGCTGCGGCACGCTGGAGGAGCTGTTCGAGGCGATGACGCTGAAGCGCCTCGCGCTGTACGCGAAGCCGATCGTGCTGCTCGACATCAACGGCTTCTACGCGCCGCTCGAACGCTTCCTCGAACAGACCATCGAGCAGCGGTTCATGAACCCGCAACACCGCGGCCTGTGGACGAGCGTCGCGTGCGTGGAAGAAGTGCTGCCGACGATCCGCGCAACACCGGACTGGGACGCGAGCGCACGCGACTACGCGGCCGTACGCTGACACTCCTGGACGCGAAGCGGTTGCGGTACGCGGATCGTCCTACTCGGAGCGGCTCAATTCGCGATCCGTGTCGCCGCCGGAGGAGCCGGACTCGCCATCGGGATCGTCGAACAGGCTCATCGGCGCGGCTTCTTCGCCACCCTGGTCGTTGCGGCTCGCCTGGCCGGGCTCGCTCGCGGCCTTCTGCTTTTCCCAGCGGGTCTTGATCGGATTCGCCGATTCCGCCGATTCGAGTGCACCAAGCAGTTCCTGCTTCTGTTCTTCCGGCAGGTCCGCCCAATGGCAATCGGCAAGCGCACCAGCCATCGAATAAAGCAGGTTGAGGCTTGGCCGGAAGCCGGCGCGCTTGACCTTGAGGAAGGTCTCCACCGGCCCGATGCGTGCGAGGTCCTCGGTCGTGCGTACGCCGACCTGGCGTAGCCACGCAGCCGACTTCGGACCGACGTTGCGGATCTTCACGTCGCGACTCATGTCGTTGGCACCCCATGGTTTGGCAGCAACGATGCAACGAACACCGTGCACAAGGCTTCCATGCCGGCGCGGTCCTCGTCGTCGAAGCGCGCCAGTGAAGGACTGTCGACGTCCCACACGCCGATGAGCGCACCGGACGCATCGACCAGCGGCACCACAATCTCCGACTGGGATGCGCTGTCGCAGGCGATGTGGCCATCGAACGCGTTGACGTCGCGCACCAGCTGGGTCTCGCGCGTCGCCGCTGCGGTACCGCACACGCCCTTGCCGAGCGCGATGCGCACGCACGCGGGCTTGCCCTGGAACGGACCGACGACGAGTTCGCGCCCGTCGAAGAAATAGAAGCCGCACCAGTTGATGTCCGGCAACGCATGCCAGGCCAAGGCCGCGAAGTTCGCGGCGTTCGCGATGCGGTCGCGTTCGCCATGCAGCAGGCCGCGCGCCTGCTGGGCGAGCTCGGCGTACAGCGCCGGTTTGAGGGAGGCGTCAATCGGTGCCGCGACGAACATGGTGGGCATGCCCTGCCGGTATCGAATCGCGATTGTAGCGCGTGCCCGAGCGTCGGTGCCGCTGGCATACTGCGCCGACCCCGGAGCCGCAATGAACGAAGCCGACTTTTCGCAGGAGCATGGTTTTCGCATGCGCGGCGCGCAGCCGACGCGCATGGACGCCTTCGTCGACGCAGCATTCGCGTTCGCCGTGACCCTGCTTATCGTCTCCGTCGGCCACGTGCCGTCCACGGTGCCGGACCTGATCCAGGCGATGCGCGGCGTGCCCGCGTTCCTGGCCAGCTTCCTGCTTCTCGCGCGCTTCTGGCTGTCGCATCGCCACTGGTCGCGCTGTTACGGGCTCGAGGATGGCCCGAGCGCGCGCCTCAGCCTCGCGCTGGTCTTCGTGGTGCTGATCTACGTGTACCCGCTGCGCATGGTTGCCAACATGACCTTGGCCGTGCTCAGCGGTGGTGCGCTGGCCGAGCAGTCGATCGAAATCCACACGCTCGCCGACCTGCGGTCGCTCTACCTCGCCTTCGCTTCGGGCTACGGTGCCGTCGTCGTCATCTTCACCCTGCTTTACCGTCACGCGCTGGCGCGCGCGGACACGCTGCAACTGACGGCCGGCGAACGCGTGCGCACGCGCAGCATGGCTGAGCGCTACCTGTCGCTGGCGGGTGTCGCGCTGCTTTCGCTGGTGCTGGCCGTCCTGCTTCCGGCAGGGCAGCATTCGAAGCTGATCTACTGGGCGCCGGGCATGGTCTACGCACTGATCTATCCGGCCACCCTGCTGATTGCGCGCCGCGAACGCGCGGCGCTCGCGGCGGTTTCACGGCCGAATCTTGCATGAAGGGCCTGTTCGTCACCGGCACCGACACCGGCATCGGCAAGACCTGGTCGAGTTGCGTGCTGCTCGCGGCCTTGCGCGCACGCGGCCTGAGGGCGGTGGGGATGAAGCCGGTCGCGAGTGGTTGCCGTGAAACATCCGCGGGCCTGCGCAACGAAGACGCCGAGGCCCTCATCGCGGCGAGCGATCCGGTGCCCGCCTATGCCGACTGCAATCCGCATGCATTCGCCGCCCCGATCGCGCCGCATCTCGCTGCGGCAATGAACGGCGCAGAGATCACCCTTGCGCCGGTCAGCAACGCCTATGCCCGCCTCGCGATGACGGCCGATCGCGTCGTGGTCGAAGGCGTCGGCGGCTGGGCGGTGCCGTTGTCGGACGCGCTGATGCAGGCCGATCTCGTACGCACCCTCGATTTGCCCGTGATTCTCGTGGTCGGCGTGCGCCTGGGGTGCCTCAACCACGCGCTGCTGAGCGCGCGCGCGATCGCTGCGGACGGCTGCCGGCTGGCCGGCTGGATCGCCAACCGCATCGATGCACAAATGCCGTTCGCATCCGCCAACATCGATGCCCTGCACGCGCGCATCGCAGCGCCGCTGCTCGGCGTGCTCGAGCACGCACCGAGTGGCACGAGTGCGGAGTTCGCGCATGCGCTCGACCTGCGAGCGTTCTGAGTGACACGCTCGACGCTCGTCGCAGCGGCAAACCAACGCGCTGCACCGTGGCTGGTTGCCGCCTGCGGACTCGCCTTCGACGTCACCGCATGGTGGCCGGGACTGATGTCGTTCGACTCGGCCTATGCGTGGTGGCAGGCGCGTGGCGGCGAGAGCACCGACATCGTCGCGCCCGCGATGATCCACGCATGGCGCGCGTGCGAGTGGATCGCGAGCGGGCCCGGACCGGCCTACTCCGTGCATCTCGCGCTGTTCTGGAGCGGTCTCGCCCTGCTCGCCGGAACGCTTCCGCGCGGTCGCACCGCGCAATTCGCGACGATGTGCCTGCCCGCATTCGTGCCGGTGTCGATGCTGTTGCGTGCGCATGTGTGGACCGATGTGGCGCTCGCTGCCTCACTCGTCGCCGCGACCGGCCTGCTGGCGCAGGCGCACGCATCGCGCGCGCGCGGCTGGCTGGTGCCGGCGCTTGTGCTGCTCGCGTATGCCTCGCTGCTGCGCCACAACGCCTTGCCCGCCGTGCTGCCATTGCTGGCGTGGTGGGCGTGGTTGCTGCTGCACGGCGCTCGCGCGGCGTCACCACGCGCCGTCGTGGTGCTCGTCGTCGCCGTTTCGTTGTGCCTGTTCGGCACGGGGCGTTGGCTCGCGCGCCAGGTCGATCGCCAGGTCCCGGTGTGGCCTTCGCTGGCACAGTTCGACCTTGCAGCGATCTCGATCGAAACCGGACGAATGCAGTTGCCGGCGTTCATGATCGGTTCCGGGCTAGACCTGCCGGAACTCGCGCTCGCGTTTCGTCCGTGGAGCAACCTGCCGATGCTGACCGGTACGCGCCACGGCATGCGCGCACCGTTCGATCCGCCGTTGACGCCGGATGAACTCGCCCGGTTGCGAACCGCATGGATTGACGCGGTCGTCGACCATCCCGCCGCGTGGCTGGCCCATCGCTGGCGCGTTTCGCGCGCGCTGTTCGGCACGCATGCGCCGGACTGGCCGATCGCGCTGATCGTGGTCGACGCCGAATATGCCTACCGCGACAATCCGCCGGTCGCACGCAACGAGGGCAGGCTGCACGCGGCACTCATGCGCGCCGCGAACGCCGGCGCGTCGACGCCGGCACTCGCCGCGTGGCCATGCCTGCTGGCCGGACTGCTCGTGCTGCCGGGCGCGTGGCGACGACGCCGCGAACGCGCCTGCGGCCAGCTGCCGTTGCTGCTGCTCGCGAGCGCATGGGCGTATGCGTTGCCGCTGTGCGTGCTCGCCCCATCGGCCGAGTTGCGCTACCTCGACTGGCCTTGCCTCGCCAGCCTGATCGCATTCGCCTGCGTCGCCTTCGCGCCGCGCACGCGGCACGCTGCTAGACTCGATCCAGAGACCCATGCAAAGGATCGACGAGATGAACACCGTGCAACGCTACATGTTCAGCATCGATGACCTGCCGAAGGCGCGCGGCGAATCGCACGAGCTTTCGTTCCAGGGCGGCTCCTCGGAGAGTTTCGCCGCCTTGTTGCAGCAGGCATTGCGCGAGCCGTCGCTGTGGCAACGCTGGAAAGCGATGCAGCCCGATCCCGATGCGGTCGACCCGGGCCTTGGCGCGAACGATCCCGCCGCGACCGTCGAAGCGCATCAGTCCGACGTGCACGTCAGCGTCGAAGTGAAGAGTTCGCTGCCGCACGCGATCATCAAACACCGCATGACGCTGCTGATCGGCAAGCACTGGACGCTGCGCGACGTCAGCGCGGTGTAATCCATCGCAGAAGGAGCGTCGAGTGATGGTCACGATACGCAACCACCTTGCCCCGTCCGCACGCCGCCATCACGCCACTCGAACCGACTGGCGCGCGGTCATCATCACGGTTTCTGCCCACGTCGCGCTCGTGCTCGCCCTGCTTGCGACGCCGGTCGCCGAACCGCTGCGGCGCGGCGCCGAAATGATCCTGATCCATCTCGACGGCGAGGCGGTGCACGTGCCGTCCGCACCGAATGATGCTGTCGCGGATCCGGGCACCGCTGCTTCGGCGACGGCGCGGCGCGGCAGCGCGCCGGCGAAAGCCGCTCCCGCCCGCGCAACCCGTAGCGAACCGGTCGTGGTCACCGAAGGTCGCGAGGCGGTCGGCGCGTCGAACACCGCTCCCGTCGCCGGAGCTGCGGCGGGAGCAGGCGCAGCCGGCGTCGGCGGCTCGCGCGACCGCGATGCGGGGACGTGGACCGGTCCGAAGTTCCGTCCACCACGCGTCGTCGAACGCGTGCTTCCCGCCTATCCTCGCGACGCCTACCTGGCTGGCCTGCAAGGCAGCGTCAACGTGCTCGTCACCGTCGATGCCGACGGTCGCGTCACCGACACTCGCGTCGAATCATCCAGTGGCGTCGCGTCGCTCGACGCGGCCGCCGCCGAAGGCGTGCGTGCGTGGACTTTCAAGGCCGCCGAAAAGCTCGGCAAGCCGATCGAGGCCCAGGCGATCGTCGCGATCGACTGGAAGTACCGGCCCGGCATGACCTTCGGGCCAATGCCGGTCGAGAACCGTCGCCTGCTGCAAAAGGACTGGTCGATCGCGAACCAGATCCATGTGCCCGGCGAGAATCTGGACGCGCTGCCGGCGAAAGCGGCGGCACAGCGCATGCAACCCTGCCCGGACGAGGATCCGGGGGAAGCCAGCCAGCGCTATGACGCGATGGCATTCGGCTCGAAGATCGTTGCCGCGAACTGGAACGATCCCGTTACCGGGCGCTGCCGCAAGAAGAAGTGAGGTCAACGGCGGCATGCGTGCCGCAGCCGCGCACTCAGTAGGCGAACTCGCGGAACACGCGATCGATGTCGCCGTTCCACTCGCCATGGAACAGTTCGAGCTTGCGTTCGGCCGGCGTCTGGTTCGCGTCGACGATCTGCGCCAGGATGTCGAGGTACATCGACTCGTCGGCGCCGTGGCGGTTCCTGCGCGCGCGCCGCCCCAGGCCGTGCGCGGAGATCTTCAGCGCCTCGACGGCGATGTCGTGCAGCGTGCCGTCGCGGAACGGCAGCTTGAGCGCGTGCTTCGGCACGCCGTCGCGCAGGGCGCGGCGCTCTTCGCGCGTGAAGTCCTTGACCAGGTCCCATGCCGCATCGAGTGCACTCTGGTCGTACAGCAGGCCGACCCAGAACGCGGGCAGCGCGCACAGCCGATTCCACGGCCCACCGTCGGCGCCGCGCATCTCGAGGTATTTCTTCAGCCGCACTTCCGGGAACGCGGTGGTGGTGTGGTCGGCCCAGTCGCGCAGGTTCGCCTTCACGCCCGGCAGTTCGGCGAGGTCGCCGACGAGGAACTTGCGGAACGACTTGCCGGCGAGGTCGACGTATTCGCCGCCGCGGTAACTGAAGTACATCGGCACGTCGAGCAGGTAGTCGACGTACCGTTCGTAGCCGAAGCCGTCCTCGAACACGAAGTCGAGCATGCCGGTGCGATCGGGATCGGTATCGGTCCAGATGTGCGAACGATAGCTCTGGTAGCCGTTCGGCTTGCCTTCGGTGAACGGCGAGTCGGCGAACAGCGCGGTCGCGACCGGCTGCAGCGCGAGCGCGACGCGGAACTTCTTCACCATGTCGGCCTCGCTCGAATAATCGAGGTTGACCTGCACGGTGCAGGTGCGCGTCATCATGTCGAGTCCGAGCGAGCCGACCTTCGGCATGTACTCGCGCATGATCTTGTAGCGGCCCTTCGGCATCCACGGCATCTCGTCGCGGCGCCATTTCGGCTGGAAACCCATGCCGAGGAAGCCGACGCCGATCTCGTCGGCGACGGTCTTCACCTCCTGCAGGTGGCAGGCGACTTCGCAGCAGGTGTCGTGGATCGTCTCCAGCGGCGCGCCGGAGAGTTCGAGCTGCCCGGCGGGCTCGAGCGTGACCGAGGCCGTGTCGCGCAGCAGCGCGATGAGCTTTCCGTGCTCCTCGACACGCTGCCAGCCAAAACGCGTCATGCCTTCGAGCAGCACGCCGATGCCGCGTTCGCCTTCCCAGGTCGGCGGACGCAGGTCGTCGAGGCGGAAGCCGAACTTCTCGTGCTCGGTGCCGATGCGCCAGTCCGCAATCGGCTTCTCGCCGCTCGCGACATATTCGACCAGCTGGTCGCGCCCGCGGATCGGTTCTTCCTTGACGCTGCTGGGACCGGACATCGGAAACCTCGCGGGTGGGGCGGTCCGCCAACATGGGGATGCGGCGGTCGAACTAAAGCCCATCGGGTACTGCTCTTGTGGCGGGTCGCGCACAGGGGTGCGCTCCTACGCAGCCGCGCTCCTCACGGTATTTCGAGCCAGCGCGCAACCAACGCGCGCGCCTCGTCAAGACCGGTCTTCGCCAGCGACGAGAACAGCTGCGCGCTCGCGCCCGGCGCAATCGTCGCGATCTCCTTGTTCACCGCTGCCAGCGTGCGCAGGCCTTCGCTGCGCGAGAGCTTGTCGGCCTTGGTCAGCAGGCAATGGCAGGCACGCCCGCTCGCTGCGCCGAATTCAAGCATGTGGCAGTCGAAGTCCTTGAGCGGATGGCGCGCGTCCATGACCAGCACGAGGCCCTTGAGCGACTCGCGCGTGCGCAGGTAGGTGTCGATCACGCCGCGCCAGTGCAGACGCATCGCCTCGGGCACCTTGGCGTAGCCGTACCCGGGCAGGTCGATCAGGCGGCGCGCCGGGTCGTCGACCGGAAACACGTTGAGCAACTGGGTGCGACCGGGCGTTTTCGACGTGCGCGCGAGGCCCTGCTGGTCGCAGATCGCGTTGAGCGCACTCGACTTGCCCGCGTTGGAGCGCCCGGCGAATGCGACCTCGTTGCCGGTGTCCGGCGGCAGCTGGCCAAGCTTGTTCGCGCTGGTAAGGAATTGCGCTTTTCGGAACGGATTGGAAGGCTTGGAAGACACGGCAGGTCTCGGTCGGTTGCAGCACGGGCGATGCCGGTGCGAAGGCGGAGCGGCAGGCCGTCCCGCAGCGACGGTTTGACCGCCTTCGGGGTCGCGGGGATAATTCCGCGGTTTTCCGCCCGTGCGCCGATTTCGGCGACGCGTCGCGGCCATCCCACGGATTTTGCGGAGTGAGTGTATGAGCTTTCGGCGCGTCTTTGTTCAGTCCCTGTTCGCCCTGACGGCGCTGGCCGCAGGCCCGGTACTGGCGCAGACCCCGCCGAGCGAGGCGCCTGCCGCGCCGGCGCCGGCCGCCGCTGCGGCCGAAGCGCCGCAGGCCGAGGCGCACGCCGGCCCGCTGTTCGGCGACGCCAAGGCGGGCGAGGCGAAGGCGGCCGTATGCGGCGCCTGCCACGGCATCGACGGCAACCCGACCGACAAGCAGTACCCGAAGCTGGCCGGGCAGAACGAGGCGTACATCGCGCGCCAGATCGGCCTGTTCAAGAGCCAGAAGCGCCAGAACCCGATCATGATGGGCTTTGCCGCGACCCAGAGCGACCAGGACATGCACGACATCGGCGCGTTCTTCGCCGGCAAGGCGTCGCTGCCGGGCGTCGCCGACGACAAGTTGATCGAGCGCGGCCAGGCGCTGTATCGCGGCGGCGACAGCCAGCTCGGCGTGCCCGCCTGCATGGCCTGCCACGGACCGGACGGCCGCGGCATGGCCGGCGCCGGCTTCCCGCAGCTGGCCGGGCAGTGGACCGACTACGTCGCGCTCAAGCTCAAGGAATGGAAGGCCGGCACGACCTGGGGCGACGACGCCAACGCGAAGGTGATGCCCGCGATCGCGCAGAAGCTTTCCGACGCCGACATCACCGCGCTCGCCTCGTACGTCGAAGGCCTGCACACGGCTGCGGGAACCTCCGCCGCCGCGAAGTGATCCAAGCCGCGCGCCGATTGCGTCCGCATTCAGCGGTCGCACCCGACACTCGCGCCGCGTCGACCGGCGGCCGCCGCGCCGCCACCGCCCTTTGCAGGAGATCCTCGATGTTGAACGGCCCCCTCAAGACCGTTTCCGCGCTGTTGTTCGGCCTCGCCATCAGCGCCGGAGCGCACGCCGCCGAAGCGTTCGAAGCCGGCAAGCACTACTTTCCGGTCGAGCCGGCGCAGCCGACCAGCACCGGCGACAAGGTCGAGGTGGTCGAGGTGTTCTCGTACGCCTGCCCCGCCTGCAATTCGTTCCAGGCGACGATGCACAAGCTGAAGGCGGCGCTGCCGGCTAACGCGGAACTCGTCTACCTTCCGGCGGCGTTCCGCCCGGACGAGGACTGGCCGGTATTCCAGCGCACGTTCTACACCGCGCAGGCGCTCGGCGTGATCGACAAGAGCCACGACGCAACCTTCGACGCGGTGTGGAAGGACGATGGCACCTTGCGCATCAGCGACGCGGTGACGCACCGCCCGGTCAAGCCGATGCCGACGATCGACGATGTCGCAAAGACATTCGCGAAGTTCGGCGTCAAGCCGGAGGACTTCAGCGCAACCGCGAATTCGTTCGCGATCAATACCAAGATGAAGCGGGCCGACGCGCTGATGAAAGCCTATGGCGTCGACTCCACGCCGACCCTCATCGTCAACGGCAAGTACCGCCTCACGGCGAGTTCGGCTGGCGGCCTCGACCAGGTGGTTCCGTTGGTCAAGTTCCTCATCGACAAGGAAACGGCAGGCAAGTAGCAGCCGCCTCGAATTCGGAACCGTTCCTGTCCAGCATGGCGGAACCGAACCGACTTTGCGGCATTCGTCCCCGGTCACATGTGCGATCGTCCTTATCGCAAGAATCAAGAAGAGGAATACCTGATGTTCAAGCGACTTGGTTTGCTGCTCGCCGGCCTCATGCTGGCTTCATTCGCGTGCGCGGACGAAGTCGTCGCGCCCGCCACGCCTGCTTCGCCCGCCGCGTGGGAAGCCGGCAAGAACTATTTCCTCGTCGATCCGCCGCAGCCGACCAGTTCGGGCGACAAGGTCGAGGTGCTGGAGATCTTCTCGTACGCCTGCCCGCACTGCGCGCACTTCCAGCCGTATGCGGAACAACTCAAGCAGTCGCTGCCGGCGTACGCGCGCTTCGGCTACATGCCGGCGATCTTCAACGCGCAGTGGGAACCGTATGCGCGCGCGTTCTATGCGGCCGAGTCGCTCGGTGCGCTCGACAAGACGCATCAGGCGCTGTTCGACGCACTGCATCGCGACCACATGCCACTGCGCTCGATCGAGGATCTCGCCTCGTTCTATGCCGAGCACGGCATCGACCGCGCGAAGTTCCTGTCGACGGCCAGCTCGTTCGAGGTCGAAAGCAAGCTGTCGCACGCGATCGCGATCGTCAAGGCCGACGGCATCGACGGCACGCCGAGCATCGTCGTCGCCGGCAAGTACCGCGTCACCGGCCAGTCGGCAGGCGGTTATCCGCAGATGATCGAACTCGTCAACTTCCTCGTGAACAAGGAACACGGAGCGAGCGCGAAGCCGGCCAAGGCCGCCGGGAAGAAGTGATCCGCCGCATCGCTGCGCGAGCTCTCTCCCTCGCCCCGCCGGGGAGAGGGCCGGGGTGATGGGACGTACGCAAACACGCTCGCGCGCGACGCTCCGCGACGCGAAGAGGCGAACAGGACCCGCGCCCTTGTTCACGCCCGCTCGCTTGCTTGCCGCGCTGGCGCGCGCCGGCTAGCCTCGCGCAATGACCCATCCCGCACCCGCCGCGCCCGCTGACTCCGATCCGCGGCGGTTGAACCTGCTCAGCTGCAACATCCTCGCGGGCGGCAGCATCAAGCGCTACCGCGACTACGTCACGCACAGCTGGAAACACGTGCTGCCGCATGGCAAGCGCGCGAACCTCGACGGCCTCGCACGCGTGATCGGCGACTTCGATCTGGTCGGATTGCAGGAAGCCGATGCCGGCTCGCTGCGCTCGGGCTTTCTCAACCAGACCCAATACCTCGCCGAAGCGGCGCAGTTCCCGTACTGGACGCACCAGCCGAACCGGCGCGTGTCGCGCCTGGCGACCTCCAGCAACGGCCTGCTCGCGCGCCTGCAACCCGACGAAGTGCTCGACTATCCGCTGCCCGGCCGCATCCCCGGCCGAGGCGCGCTGTGGGTGCGCTTCGGGGAAGGCAAGTCGTCGCTGGTGGTGGTGATCGCGCACCTGTCACTCGGACCGACCGCACGCGCGCGCCAGCTCGCCTTCCTTGCCGAATTGCTCGGCGAGCATCCCAACGCGATCCTGATGGGCGATCTCAACACGCCCGCGCAGGGTCAGGAATTCGACCGGCTTTATGCGCGCACCTCGCTTGTGCGACCCGACCACGCACCCGCGACGTTCCCGAGCTGGCGCCCGACCCGCGCCATCGACCACATCCTTGTGTCGAAGGGCATCGAAGTGGAGAAGCGCTGGGCGCTGGCGCATCCGGTGTCGGACCATCTGCCGATCGCCGCGACGCTGCGCCTGCCGGCGGCGATCACGACGCCCGGCAAGTAGGGCGGTGCGGGGATGCTGCAGATTGCGTAGGGGCCAATCGCGACGTCTCCCCGGTAGCAAGGCGGTACGCACGAAGTGCGTGCCGCCGGCACGACGATGGCGTGCGGCGGGACTCGTGCTTCGCGCTCGACCCGCCCAACGACCACTGCGCCTGCCCGCGGCGCTCGTGACAAGCGCGTAGGTGGCCTGCCGGCGAGTGTTCGCGGATATCTTGAACAACCGTGGACGGGCATTCCGTCCATCCATGGCATGCCGAAAATTGCTCCTGCATTTTCGGCATTCCGTCCATCCATGGCATGCCGAAAATTGCTCCTGCATTTTCGGCATTCCGTCCATCCATGGACATCAGAAAAAGGGCCGCACAAGGCGGCCCTCTCCCTCCCCATCAAGCGTTGACGATCAGAACTTGTACGTCGCCTGGACGTAGGTGAAACGTCCTGGCAGATCGTACGTGCCGGCGTCATAGCCGTTGAGCGTGCACGTGTAGCAGACCGGCGGATCCTTGTCGAAGAGGTTGTTGATGCCGAGCACGAGCTGCAGCTTGTCGACACCGAGCGCGTTCGTCCAGCTTACCTGCGCATCGTTATAGACCACGCTCCCAAGGTGATGCACCGAGCTGGCCGTCTCGCAACCCGGAATCTGCGGGCCGGTGAAGACGACCGAGCTGCAGAATTCCTTGACGCTCTGCGTGTAGCGGAGGTTCCAGTTGACGTCCCAGTCGCCGCGCGTCCAGCCAAGCTGCGTATTGATACTCCACTTCGGAATCGAGCCGTTGTCGGTTTCGATGCCGACCTGGCGAGCCGACACGTTCCCGAGCGAATCGACTTCCTTGTACTTGTGCACCCAGGTGCCCTGCAGCGAGCCGCGCAGGCGACCGAAGCTGAATTCGTCACTCGCCCAGTTGATCTTCACGTCGAGGCCGTCGGTGCGGATGTCGCCGAGGTTGGTCAGGGTATTGCGCGGCGGATTGAGGTTGCCGCCGGGCTGGCGCGTGAAAGCGGAGCAGAGCGCCGCGTCGGTGCCGCCGGAGCGGATGCACGCATTCAGCAGACCCTGGATGTCGAGTGCGCCGATCGCGTCGCTGATCTTGTGGTTGTACCAGGTCAGCCCGAAATCGAGGCGCTGGGTGCCGGCGAGGCCTTCCGCCCAGCTCGGGCTGTAGACCGTGCCGACCTGCCAGCTCTTCGAATCCTCGGGCTGCAGATTGCGGTTGCCACCGGTGATCGTGGTGATCTGCGTATTGGCCTGCTCGAACGATGTCGGCACACCCTGCGCGGCGCAACCGGCGACGTATTCCGGTCCTGCGGGACCCGGCGAACCGGTGGTACCGCACGGATCGACGAGCGTCGCGCCGAACTGCGTCAGGCCGTACAGCTCGCCGATGTTCGGCGCGCGGAAGCCGGTCGAATACGAACCGCGGAACAGCCAGTCGGCGCTCGGCTGCCAGCGGAAGCCGACCTTGCCGGTCGTTTCACCGCCGAACGTGGAGTAGTCCGAATAGCGACCGGCGGCGCTCAGGTCGAGCGTCTCGAACACCGGCATGTCGATTTCGCCGTAGACTTCCTTCACGTTGTACGACGCCGAGACCGCAGCCGCCTGCGAGTCCTGCGAATCACCGCTCTGACGCAACGGATCAGGATCGAACGAGCCCTCGTAGCGGCGGTATTCCGCGCCAGCCGCGAACGCGACCGCGCGCGAATCGATGATGTTGAACAGATCGCCGGTCAGGTTGAACGAAACGACGTCGAGCTTCTGCTTGCTCGAGTCAACCTGGGTCGCCCGGATCCAGTTGATCATTTCCTGCGTCATCGGCCGCGCCTGGCCACCGAACAGGTCTACCGGCACGCAGCCCGGGGTTGCCGCGCAGACGGCCGGATCACCGAGACCCAGCGCAAGATGCGAAAGGTTGAAGCCGTTGTAGAACGTCTGGTCGGCCTTGTTTTCCGAGTGCACGACGTTCGCATCCCACGACATGCCGCGACCGAGCTCAAGCTGTCCGTTCAAGCCCGCATTGAAATACCAGGTATCGACGTCCTGATTGAAGATGCGCGGACCGACTTCGAGCGGGCGCTTGGTGATCCAGCCGAGGTTGCTTGACGGATCGAGGTCGATGCCGAACGGGTTGTACGGATTGTTCGCCGAGATGAAGATCGAATCGGCGATGCCTCCAGTGCCCGCGTATGGACCGACGAAGATCGGTTCCGGCGCAGCCTGGTTCGCCGACGTGCGGTTGTTGTAGAGCGCACGCACATGCAGCGTCGTCGTGTCGGTGAACTGGTAGCTCACATTCGCATAGATCGACTTGCGCTCGTTCGGCGTCAGCAGGAGGTTGTACGGCGCGAAATTGAAGCGGTCCTGCGAGCCGGTGAAATTGTGGTAGGAACCGCCGGTCGGATCGTTCGGATCCCACGACGGCGTCGTCGTGCCATTGTTCAGCGTGATGTCGTACCAGTTCTCCTGCGCAGCATCGCAACCGCCGTACTGGTCGATTGGAAGCGAAGGATCGCAGAACGTGAAGCGTCCCTGCGGTGTCGCCGAACTGCCGGCACGCAGGCCCGCGTACGGTTCCGGCACCGACGACTGCCACCACTTGCCGGCGCTGACCGCGTCCTGCTTGAAGTAGCTCGCGTTGAGGACCGCACTGAAATGGTCGCCGCTGCCGCCAATGGTCAGCGAGCCCTGCTTGGTGGCGCCACCGAAACTGCTGTAGCGGCCGTAGTAGCCGCTGACTTCGGCGCCATCGAAGGTCTTGCGCGTGATGATGTTGATGACGCCGGCGATCGCGTCGGAACCGTAGATTGCCGAGGCGCCGTCCTCCAGCACTTCGATGCGGTCGATGATCGACACCGGGATCGTGTTGAGGTCGGCCGCGCCACTGACGCCGGACGCCGAAGATTCGTTGACCCAGCGGATCCCGTCGACGAGCACGAGCACACGCTTCGAGCCGAGGTTGCGCAGATCGACCTGCGCGGAACCCGCGCCGATGCCGCCACCATCGGACGGATAGCCGAAGTTGCCCGACGAGTTGAATTTCGCATTGAGCGCCTTGCCGCTCGAGGACAGCTGCTGGAGGATGTCGCCGACCGTCTGCAGGCCGGTGCGCTCGAGCTGTTTGCGGTCGATGACGAGCACGGGCGACTGTGCTTCCACCTCGGACTGCTTGATGCGCGAGCCAGTGACTTCGATCGCCTGCAGCTTCTGCACATCGTTGCTGTCCTGGGCGAGGACGGGTGAGGCGTAGAGCGCGCAGAGAATGGCGCCCGCAAGGGCATGTACGGCATGGTTGGCCAGACGTGAACGCATGGAACTCTCCAGGGTAAGGATCACGGAATGCTTCGGAGCAGGCATACGTCGGTGGCCCTCCCCCGGCGTGATGCGTCAAGAAAATGTAAAACAAATGTTTCGTTATTGCTATTGCCGGAAGAAATGACCTAACCCGGCCGCCCACATGCGGCGTCGCAGCAAGGCTAAACTACTGGCCTTCCTGACAAATCCGGCCCAGTCCATGCTTCGTCGTCGATTCCTCCTCGGTCCTTGCCTGCTCGCCTGCGTCGTCCTGCTGGCGCCGCCGGTCGGTGCCGCCGACCGCGCCAGCCAGCGCAGCCAGTTCCGCGTCGCGCTGGCGGCCGCCGGGCGCACGCCGGAGGCGGCCTGGAAGAAGCTCGCCGACGGCCTCGAGGACTACCCGCTATATCCGTACATCGAACTCGCCGCGCTGCGACCTCACCTCGGCAAGGCCGGTGCGACGGAAGTCAACGCGTTCCTCAAGCGCTGGCCGGACACGTTGCCCGCCGCCGACCTGCGCAGTGCGTGGCTGCGCGAACTTGCGCGCCGCGGTGACTGGAAGACCTTCGCGGCGACCTACGTCGCCAGCGACGACCGCGAACTGCAATGCGACGCCCTGCTCGGCCGACTCGCCTCCGGCGCATCGCTCGATGCAGCGCGCGACATCGAACCGTTCTGGAACGGCGAGCGCGGACTGCCCGACGCGTGCAAATCGGTGCTGCGCGCCGCGCGCGTGCAGGGCCTCGTCAGCGACGCCAGCGTCTGGGAGCATCTGCTGCGCGCGGCCGATGCCGGCAGCGTGAACGCGGCTGGCGATGCCGCCTCCCTGCTCACCGGTGCCGAGCGCATCGCCGCCGATCGCATCCTCGCGGCGCTCGGCGATCCGCGGGCGACACTCGCGAAGGCAAAGGCCTGGGCCGACGAGGCGCGTGCGCGTGACGCCGTTTCGTATGCGTTTGTCCGCCTGGCACGTCGAGACAGCGACGCCGCCGAAACGCTGTGGGCCGAACTGGAAGCGCGTTTCAAGTGGGACGACGCGCAGAAGAACCGCGTGCTCAACGCGATCGCGTTGTATCGCGCGACGAGCTATTCGCCCGACGCGCTGGCGCGCCTGAAGGCGCTGCCGGATGCCGCTGACGACGACGCCACGCGCGAATGGCGCGTGCGCATCGCGCTCACCGGCGGCGATTTCAAGGAAACGCTGGCGGCACTCGAGCGCATGTCCGACACGCAGAAGGCCGACGCCCGCTGGCGCTACCTGCGCGCGCGCATGCTCGCCAAGCTCGGTCGCGAGGCCGAATCCGCATCGCTGATGGCCGAAGTCGCGCGCGAGGCGAACTTCCACGGCTTCCTCGCGGCGGACTGGAGCAGCCGGCCTTACGCGATCTGCCCCAACACGCTCGCCGGCGACACCAGTGCGGAAGCTGCGCTGGAGCAGCACGGCGATCTCGAACGCGCGTATGAATTCCGCGCGCTCGACATGCTTTCCGAAGCGCGGCGCGAATGGAAGTTCGCGATGGGCAAGCTCGACGCGAACCAGCAGCGACTCGCCGCCGATGGCGCCTACCGCAAGGGCTGGTACGACCGCGCCGTGTTCGCGTTTTCGGCCGATCCGCAAACGCAGCGCCTGTACGAACAGCGCTTCCCCCTCGGCATGGAGCAGCACGTGCGCGCGAGCGCGGCCGATGCCGGCATCGATCCGGCGTGGGCGTACGCGATCATCCGCGCCGAGAGTGCCTGGATGACCGACGCGCACTCGCATGCGGACGCCTACGGCCTGATGCAGCTGCTGCCCGGCGTCGCGAAGAAGGTCGCGAAGTCCGCCGGGCTGCCGTATGCGCGCGCGTCCGACCTGTTCGACCCGGCCTTCAACATCCGGCTCGGCACGCGCTTCCTCGGCCAGATGGCCGACGCCTACGACGGCAGCCCGTGGCTCGCAAGCGCCGCCTACAACGCCGGCCAGGCACCGGTCGGGCGCTGGCTCGACGCCCGCGGCACGCTCGAACCGGATTTCTTCGTCGAGACGATTCCATACAAGGAAACGCGCGAGTATGTCGCACGCGTGCTCGCCTTCAGCGTGATCTACGACTGGCGCATGAACGGCAAGGCGCTCGCACTGTCATCGCGCATGCCGAAGTTCGGCCAGGCCTACCGCGCGCCCGACGCGACCACGCCGCGCAAGGACGTCGTCTGCCCGGCGAACGAACCGGCCGAGAAGAAGGCCGAGGAGCTCGCGCCGACCGATGCGCCGCCGGTCGAGGCGCCGCGCGACGCGACGCCGACGCCTGCGAACCCGTAGAGGCAGGAATCGCCCGGCGCGGGCGGCCCTTGCACTTTCTTCTGTGGGAGCGGCGGGAGCCGCGATGCTTTCGCGGGACGGCAGGACAAGGCGAAGCAAGAAGCATCGCGGCTTCCGCCGCTCCCACAGGAAACGTCGATCCGCGTTTGCAACTACCGCGCAGACGTTGTAAACCGGTCGTTCCGCAATGGAGCCGCCGATGAAACCGCAATCGATCGTCGTGCTCGGAGGCACCGGTTTCGTCGGCCGCCATCTGGTGACGCGCCTGCAGCGCGATGGCCACTCGATCACCCTCCTGACGCGCAACCGCGACCTGCATCGCGAGCTCGGCGTGCTGCCGCGCGTTCGCATCGTCAACGCCGACGTGCATGAGCCTGCGATGCTCGCGCGCCACCTCGCCGGTGCCGATGCGGCAATCAACCTGGTCGGCATCCTCAACGGACGGCGCGGACGCGGCAACGACTTCCGCGCCGCCCATGTCGAACTGACGCGCACGCTGATCGCCGCCTGTGCCCAAGCGCGCGTGCCACGCCTCGTGCAGATGAGCGCCTTGCGCGCGGGTGAAGGCGAGAGCGACTACCTGCGCACGCGCGGTGAAGCGGAGGCGCTCGTGCGCGCGTCGCCGCTGGCGTGGACGATCTTCCGGCCCTCGGTGATCTTCGGTGACGGTGACGGCCTGTTCTTCCGCTTCGCGTCGTTGTTGCGCATCGCACCCGTGTTGCCGATCGCACGCGCGCATGCCCGGTTCCAGCCTGTCCATGTCGGCGACGTCGCCGAGGCGTTCGCGCGGGCGATCGCCCATCCGCACAGCATCGGCCACGTCTACGAGCTCGGTGGCCCCGAGGTCGTCGCGCTCGGCGACGTGGTGCGTCGTACCGCGCGCATGATGGGCAAGCATCGGCTGGTACTGCCGTTGCCGGACGCCCTCGGTTTCATGCAGGCGTGCATTGGCGAATGGCTGCCGGGCAAACCGATCTCGCGCGACAACTTCCGTTCACTCGGCCTCGATTCGGTCGCACGCGAAGACGGGCTCGGCGCACTCGGCATTGTCGCGACACCGATCGATGCGGTGATGCCGGCACTGCTTGCCGGGCAAAACCTGTGGGAGCGGAAGCCGCGAGGCTCTTGAGGTGGGGCGGTATGCGCAAGGCGCGTGCCGCCGCTCCGGCATGACCGCACCGCCGGGCGGACTCGCGTACGTCGCGGCGAGACTCGCGCGGCTCGCTCGACCCGCCCTATTGGCCGACGATCTGCTTGCGCATCGGCCCGAACAACGCGAGCAACTGCTGCTGCAGGTCCTTCGGCACCGCGACCTTGTCGAACGCGCGCACGAGGTCGCCGACGAAGCGGTCGAAATCCTCGTCGGTGAGGTTGAGGCCACCATGCGCCTCTTCCATGCTGCGCCCGGTGTATTCGCACGGTCCACCGGTCGCCGCGCAGAACTGTTCGACCAGCAGGCGGCGCAGGTCGGGCATGTCGGTGTTGGCAAAGAACAGGTTGATGTGCGGGTCGTTGTGGATCTCGACCAGCGCCGCATCGATGACCTTCTCGATGCCGGCCTGTGCACCGAGCGCGCGGTACAGCGTGTCGTCGCGCTTGGCTGCCGCCGGTGGAGCCTCCGGTTTGCGCGCCGGCGCGGAACATGCGGCCGTGAAGAACGCGACGAGGATGATGCCGGCGTAACGATTTGCGATGTGCACGTGCTGTCCCCCGCTGGGTTCGCTGGCACAATGCCAGCCGGTTTCCCCGGGCAAGTCAAGGCATGCGCATCTATCTCGTCGGCGGCGCGGTCCGCGACACGCTGCTCGGCCACGGCAGCGTCGACCGCGATTTCGTCGTCGTCGGTGCGACGCCGGACGAGATGCGCGCTCAGGGCTATCGGCCGGTCGGCAAGGATTTTCCGGTATTCCTGCACCCTTCGACGCAGGAGGAGTACGCGCTCGCGCGCACCGAACGCAAGACCGGTCGCGGCTACCACGGCTTCGCGTTCCAGGCCGATCCGTCGGTCACGCTGGAGCAGGATCTCGAACGCCGCGACCTGACCATCAATGCAATGGCGATGGACGCGGACGGCGCGATCGTCGATCCGTTCGGCGGCCAGCGCGATGTCGCGGCGCGCGTATTGCGCCACGTGTCGCCCGCGTTCGCCGAGGATCCGGTGCGGGTGCTGCGCGTGGCGCGTTTCGCCGCGCGCTACGCGCCGCTCGGTTTCCGCATCGCCGAGGAAACGCTCGCGTTGATGCGCGGCATGGTCGATGCCGGCGAGGTCGACCATCTGGTTGCCGAACGCGTCTGGACCGAGGCGCGCAAGGCGCTGACCGAGCCGGCGCCGTCCGCGTTCGTGCGCGCCTTGCGCGCATGCGGCGCGCTGCGCGTGATCTTCCCCGAAGTCGACGCGCTGTATGGCGTGCCACAACGCGCCGAATACCACCCGGAAGTCGACACCGGCGCGCACATTGAGCTGGTGCTCGACGCGGCCGCAAGCCTCGCGCCCGGCGACGACCTGGTCGCTTGGTGCGCGCTCGTGCACGACCTCGGCAAGGCGCTGACGCCCGTGGACGAACTGCCGCGCCACGTCATGCACGAGCATCGCGGCGTCGAACCGGTGCGCGCGATCAACGCGCGCCTCAAGGTGCCGGTCGAACATGCGGCACTCGCCGAACTCGTCTGCCGCTTCCACCTCGATGCGCATCGCGCGCTCGAGTTGCGCCCGTCGACCGTGCTCGAGCTCCTCGAAAGGCTCGACGCTTTCCGCAAGCCCGCGCGCCTGGCGACCTTCCTGCTCGCCTGCGAAGCGGACAAACGCGGCCGCCTCGGCCTCGCCGACGCCGCGTATCCGCAGGCGGACTACCTGCGTGCCGCGCATGCGGCCGCGCGCGCGATCGATGCGGCCGCGTTCGTGGCCGAGGGCATCACCGGGCCGAAGATCGGCGAGGCGATGCGCGCGGCGCGCGTCGAGGCGATAGCGCGCGTGAAGCAAAAGCTGAGGGCTGAGGGCTGAGGCTGCCGAGCCACGACAGTCGCCCGAGCGATCGAACGCGCGCAATGCGTATGGCGGCTCGCGCTGCACGCGTGCCGCCGGTTGCCGCGCGGGTCGCGGGATGCGGCTGGACTCGCGCGTTGCGCTCGACCCGCTCTACAACCGATGCGAAAGGTCGAACGCGCGCAGGCCGGGCAATGCTTCGACGCCGCCGCGCGTGAATGCGATCGCCTGGAAGCGTTCACCCATGTCGCCGGGCAGGGTCAGGCGCTTGACCTCGGCGATGCGCTGCACGCGCAGGACCTCGGGCAGGTCGTCGCCAACGAGATCGAGCAGGCCGCTGGCGAGCAGGAACTGGCCCTGCGGCGCGTAGCCGGTGAAGTCCAGTCCGGCGCCGACGCCGGCTTCGGCAAGCGCGGTGAAGTCGACGAACGCGGTGAGGTCGGTCAGGCCCGGCCAATGCAGCGGATCGGCGTGCGCGCGGTGGCGGTAATGGCACACCAGCGTGCCGTCGCGGCGTTCGGGCAGGTAGAACTCGCGGCGCGGATAGCCGTAGTCGACGAACAGCACCGCGCCTGCTTCGAGCGATCCGCACACCGCCTGCACCCAGTACGGCAGCTGTGGCAGCACTTCGGATCGGTAGCCGTCGTCGAACGGCGCGCCGAGCGCGCGCTCGAGGTGGCGCACTGCGTTGGCAACGAGCAGGTCGGCCGGGCGGTCGATGCACACGAAGCGTTCTCCCTCGAGCGCGACATGTTCCTCGAACACTTCGCCGTCCTTCAGGGTGAAACGCGTGGTCGGCAACGCATCGACGACTTCGTTCGCGAACAGCACGCCGCGCCAGCCGGCTTCGGGCGGTCGCGCGATCCACTGCACGCGCGCGGCGACCCCGGGCGGCAACTGCGCGGCGATGCGCTCGCGCTGTCGGGCGGCGAGGTCAGCGCTCGGTTCGAGGATGAGGAACCGGCGCGGCAATGCGTCCTGGGCGGCGAGTTCGCGCAGCGCGGCGAGCGCGAACGCACCGCTGCCGCCGCCGAGTTCGAGGAAATCCGCGTCGGCGCCAAGCGCACGCAAGGTCGGCGCGAATGCGCGCGCGATGCAACGCGCGAACAGGTCGCCAAGTTCCGGCGCGGTGACGAAGTCGCCGGCGGGGCCGAACTTGGTTCGACCGGCACTGTAGTAGCCGAGAGCGGGGGCATACAGACAAAGTTCCATCCAGCGCGCGAACGGCATCGGCCCGTTCACGCGGATCTCGTTGCGCAGCAGCGTCGCCAGATGCTCGGCATGCGCGCGCTCTTCGGTGCCGGGTTCGGGCAGGTTCGTGTTCAGAGGGCTGGTCGGCCGCAGCGTTCTGCGGCACTCTCGGCAGGATGCATGGCGCGAGCATAACCCGACGAAGCGGAGGCAAGGCATGATGGATGGCGGGCAACGGCGGGTGGCGCTGGTGACCGGCTCGGCGAAGCGCGTTGGCGCGACGATCGCGCGCACGCTGCATGCGGCCGGTTACGACCTCGCCCTGCACGCCCGCAATTCGTATGCGGAGCAGGAGGCGCTCGCGCATGAATTGGAGGCGTTGCGCCCCGACAGCACATTGACCCTGCAGGCCGAGCTCGCCGATGCCGATTGCCTGCCCGATCTCGTCGACGCCGTGCTTGCGCGCTTCGGCCACCTGGATGCGCTGGTCAACAATGCCTCGGCGTTCTACCCCACGCCGCTGGCGACGGTCACGCCGTCACAGTGGGACGAACTGTTCGCGGCGAACGCGCGTGCTCCGCTGTTCCTCGCCCAGGCCGCGGCGCCGCATCTGGCCGGACGCAACGGCGCGATCGTGAACCTCATCGACATCTATGCCGAGCGACCGCTGCCGCGCTACAGCGTCTACTGCATGGCGAAGGCCGCGCTCGCCGCGGCAACGCTCGCGCTGGCACAGGAACTCGCGCCACTGGTGCGCGTGAACGGCGTCGCACCCGGCGCCGTGCTGTGGCCCGACGGCAAGGACGAAGCGGCGCGCAAGGAACTCATCGCGCGCACGCCACTGCAACGTGCGGGCACGCCCGAGGACGTTGCCGGAACGGTACTGTGGTTGTTGCGCGACGCGCGCTTCGTCACCGGCCAGATCATCCGCGTCGACGGCGGCCGCTCGCTGGCGATGTGAGACTGGTGTCGCAGGAACATGGCAGGGCTCGCCGCGCGCATGCCGCCGAATGGTCCGCCGACACCTGCTGCGGGACTCGCGCTGCGTGCTCGACCCGCCCTACGGCGCAGAGTCCCACCGTGCGCCAGGCAATGAATTGCCGAAGCCTCGTAGGGCGGTACGCGCGGGCGGGCGGGACTCGCGCTGCGCGCTCGACCCGCCCTACAACGCGACGCGCTCGAACACGTTGGCGCGGTCCGGCGATGCGGACCACAGTTCGGCCAGCGTGCGGCCGTCGCCCGGGACGCGCAGGTCGGGAGCGATTTCGGCGAGCGGTTTCAGCACGAACGTTTCGGCGAGTTCACGCCGCGGCACCTGCAGGTTGCCGGGACCGTCAATGATCGCCTCGTCGAACAGCACGATGTCGATGTCGAGCGTGCGGCTGGAGAACCGGGCCACGTCGCGGCGACGGCCATGACGGTCCTCGAGCGCATGCAGCCACTCGTTCAACCCGGATGCGTCGAGGTCGCTGTCGATGCCCGCAGCGAGATTGATGAAATCGGGACCGTCGAAGCCGACCGCGGGAAAGCGGTACGCCGTCGACGCGATGACGGCGCCGAAACGTGCACGCAGTTCCGCCAGCGCCGCGCGCAGGTGGCGTTCGGGTTCGAGGTTGGAACCGAGACTGAGCCAGGCTTTGTGCATCGCATCGCGGCGGAAGCCGCTCCTACGAAGCGGGCGAGCGTTCGCCGCGCTCGATGATGACGCCGACTGCGCGCGAGCCGGTCACGGCGCCGGGCTTGGACAGCTTCAGGCGCAGCCAGCGCACGCCGAATTCCTCGCGCAGGATCGCGGCGCAGCGCTCGGCCAGTGTTTCGACCAGCCCGAAGTGCGATTCGCCGACGAACGCGATCAGGCGCTTGGATACCGCCTTGTAGTCGAGCGTGTCCTCGATCCGATCGCTCGCGGCGGGCCTGGTGTTGTCGAACGCCATCTCGATGTCGAGCGCGATCGTCTGCTTGATCGTGCGCTCCCAGTCATAGATGCCGATGACGGTCTCGATGCGCAGGTCTTCGATGAAAACGAGGTCCATGGGGAACCGTAGTTGGTGATTGGTGAAATGTGATTGGCGAGCGGGGAAAGCGTCACGATGCCGCGAGTGCTGGCAACGAGGCGAGATCCCAGCGCGGCTGCACCTTGATCGCGGATGTCTCGTGCTGTCCGGCGGCGAGGCGCAATGCGCCGGCGAGCGCGATCATCGCGCCGTTGTCGGTGCAGAATTCGAGGCGCGGGAAGTGCACGCTGAATCCTTCGCGCGCACCTGCGCCGGCGAGATCCGCACGCAGACGCCGGTTCGCGCCGACGCCGCCGGCAATCACGAGCCGGCCCGCGCCGGTCTGCGCGAGCGCGCGGCGGCATTTGATCGCGAGCGTCTCGACGATTGCTTCCTCGAACGCGCACGCGACGTCGGCGCGGGTCTGGGCCGACTGGTCGCTCGCCTGCCAGGCCAGCAGCACCTGGGTCTTGAGGCCCGAAAAGCTGAAGTCGAGACCGGGACGATCGGTCATCGGCCGCGCGAAGCGGAACTTGCCGGGCTGCCCCTGTTCGGCCAGCTTCGCAAGCGCCGGACCGCCGGGATACGGCAGGCCCATGAGCTTGGCAGTCTTGTCGAACGCCTCGCCGGCGGCATCGTCGAGCGTGTCGCCGAGCAGGCGGTAGTCGCCGATCGCGGCGACCTCGATCAGCATCGAATGGCCTCCGGACACCAGCAGCGCGACAAACGGCGGCTCCGGCGGATCGGCTTCGAGCAACGGCGCGAGCAGGTGGCCCTCCATGTGGTGCACGCCGATCGCCGGAATGCCGAGCGACCAGGCCAGCGCGCGCGCCGCGGTCGCACCGACGAGCAGGGCGCCGACCAGGCCCGGTCCGGCCGTGTAGGCGACCCCGCCGAGGTCGGCGACGCCAAGCCCGGCCCTGGCCAGCGTCTCGCGCACCAGCGGCAGCAGCTTGCGCACGTGGTCGCGCGAGGCCAGTTCGGGCACCACGCCGCCATAGTCGGCGTGCATGCGGATCTGGCTGTAGAGCGTATGGGCGAGCAGGCCACGCGCGCAGTCGTAGACCGCGACCCCGGTCTCGTCGCAGGAGGTCTCGACCCCGAGCACGGGGCCGGTCTGCCGGAGTTTTGCAAAGGAGGGTTCCATCGGGATAGAATACACGGCTCGCCCGACAGCCCCGGGTGATTTTGCATTGGAGAGTTTATGCCCAGCGTCAAAGTTCGCGAAAACGAACCGTTCGAGTTTGCCCTGCGCCGCTTCAAGCGCACCTGCGAAAAAGCCGGCGTGCTGGCCGAAGTGCGCAAGCGCGAGTTCTACGAAAAGCCGACCCAGGAGCGCAAGCGCAAGCGCGCCGCCGCGGTCAAGCGTCACCTTCGCCGCGTTTCGCGCGACGTGACCAAGCGCCAGCGCCTGTATTGATCGCCCCGCGGCGACCCGACCGGGTTGCCGCCTCGATGAAAGGGCTGTTCATCGGCCGGCATTGCGCAAGCGATGCCGGCTTTTTGTGTTTGGCCTGGAGAAGCCGGGGCTGAGGGCTGGCACGGCCCGGCAACCCGCGGGTTTTGGCACTCTTGCGTCTCTCTCGGCAGAATCGCCGTCTTTGCAGCACTCAGCCCTCCGCCTCAAGGATTCCCGCCCATGTCCCTCAAAGCACAACTCACCGACGACATGAAAGCCGCGATGAAGGCCGGCGAGAAGGATCGCCTCGGCGTGATCCGCCTCGTCAATGCGGCGATCAAGCAGCGCGAAGTCGACGAGCGCATCGTGCTCGACGACGCACAGGTGCTCGGCGTTCTCGAGAAGATGCTCAAGCAGCGCAAGGACTCGGTCACGCAGTACGAAGCGGCGGCGCGCGACGACCTCGCCGCGGTCGAACGCTACGAGATCGGCGTGATCCAGGCCTACCTTCCGGCCCAGCTTTCCGCCTCCGAGATCGATGCGATCGTCGCCCGGGCGATCGCCGATTCCGGCGCGACCAGCGCGAAGGACATGGGCAAGGTGGTCGGGCTGATCAAGCCGCAGCTTGCCGGGCGCGCGGACATGGGCCAGGTCTCGGCGCTGGTCAAGCAGAAACTTGCCGGCTGAGGCGCGACGACCATGACCGCACCAGGACCCCTGCGCCGTTCGCGCCGCAACCGCATGATCGGCGGCGTCATGGGCGGCCTTGCGCAGCATTTCGGTTTCAGTCCGAACGGGCTGCGCATCATCTACGTGATCGGCTCGATCCTGTCCGCGGCATTCCCCGGCGCGCTCGTGTACGTGATCCTGTGGCTGTTGATCCCGCTCGAAGACTAGGCGTGTCGCGCCACCGCCGGCACGCGCTCGTGGCATCCTGAGCCATGCCCGGCCGCATCCCCGAAAAATTCATCGACGACCTGCTCGCACGCGTCGACATCGTCGACGTGATCCAGGAACGCGTGCCGCTGAAGAAGGCCGGGCGCGACTGGTCGGCGCGCTGCCCGTTCCACGACGAGCGCTCGCCCTCGTTCACGGTGAGCCCGGCCAAGCAGTTCTACCACTGCTTCGGCTGCGGCGCGCACGGCAGCGCGATCGGATTCCTGATGAACTACGACCGCCTCGAATTCCCCGATGCGGTCGAGGAACTCGCGAACCGCGCCGGCCTCAAGGTGCCGTACGAGGGTGGTCGCGAGGCGCCGCGCGAGGACAGCAGCGACCTCTACAACCTGCTCGATGCCGCGGCGACGTTCTACCGCCGCCAGCTCGGCGAAAGCACGACCGCGCGCGCCTACTTCGCGAACCGCGGCCTCGACGAGGCGACCCTGGCGCGTTTCAACCTCGGCTTCGCGCCGGACGCATGGGATGCGCTGAAGAACGCGCTCGGCACCAACGCGCAGCGCATCGCGCTGCTCGAGAAGAGCGGCATGCTCACCAGCGGTGAGCGCGGCAGCAAGTACGACCGCTTCCGCAACCGCGTGATGTTCCCGATCCTCGATCGGCGCGGCCGCACCATCGCGTTCGGCGGCCGGATAATCCCGGAAGTGCGTGCTTCTGGTGAAGAGTCCGGCGAGGGACCGCCGGTTCTTGATCCTCGCGCGCAGGATGCGCGCAAAGGTGAAACCGGTCCGAAGTACCTCAACTCGCCCGAAACCCCGCTGTTCCACAAGGGCCGCGAGTTGTTCGGCCTATGGCAAGTGCGCGAGGCGCACACGAAGATCCCACGCCTGATCGTCGTCGAGGGCTACATGGACGTGATCAGCCTGCACCAGTTCGGCGTGCCGCAGGCGGTCGCGACGCTCGGCACCGCGACCACGCGCGACCATGCCGAGATCCTGTTCCGCCAGTGCGCGGACGTCTACTTCTGCTTCGATGGCGACCGTGCCGGGCGCCAGGCTGCCTGGCGCGCGGTCGAATCGGTACTGCCGCGCATGCGCGACGGCCGCCAGGCGCTGTTCCTGTTCCTGCCCGACGGCGAGGACCCGGACACGCTGGTGCGCAAGGAAGGACTGGCCGGCTTCGAGCAGCGACTCAAGGACGCGATGCCGCTCAGCGAATTCTTCTTCGCCGAGATCGGCAAGGACGTGAACCTGGGTTCGCTCGATGGCAAGGCGCGCCTCGCCGAGCGCGCGCGACCGCTGCTGGCGCAGATTCCCGACGGCGCATTCCGCGACCTGATGCTGGCCGAACTCGACAAATCGACCGGCGTGCACGTGCAGGTCGCTGCGCCACCGACCGACGGCAGTGCGCGGCCGAAGCCGGCACGCCCGCAGCAACGCTCGCTGGTGCGCGCGGCGATTACCCTGCTGGTGCAGCGTCCCTCCCTTGCCCTCGCGCTCGATCCGCCATGGTCGTTCGCCGAGCTGCGCCAGCCCGGAATCCCGTTGCTGGTCGAACTGATCGCGCTGTGTCGCGCGCGCGCCAACCTCGGCACCGGCGCCCTGCTCGAGCATTTCGCCGAACGCGACGAGGCGAAGGCGTTGCAGAAGCTCGCGATGACGGACTTCCCGGGAGGAGAGACCGAGGCGCGTGCGGAGTTCGTCGATGCGGCGGTCCAGCTCGAACGCCAGACCTTGCAGCAGCGCATCGACGACTTCCTGAAGAAGGACACCGAAGGCGAGACCAGCGAGTCCGAGCGCGCCATGTTGCGCACCCTGCTCGATTGCCGGCGGCGCGTCGACGAGTTGCTGCGCCGCAAGCCGGATGCCGGGTTCGGCGAGGCGGAAAAGGCCGAGCTGCGTTCGCTGCTGGCCGGCGATGGATCCGGGCCGCGCTCCTCAACCTGAACGGATCTCCTTGACCGGCTCGCTTCGCCGAGCGATTCCCTGTATGGTGGGCGCACTGTGTTTGTCAGGGTCACTGTGAATCGTGACCTGATGCGGTCGATCTTACGATTTGCTTCATCGCCACCTCGCTTCCTCCTTGCCAACCCCAGTCTCGGTTCGGGATGTCCCCGGATCGCGAATTTCATTTTTCAAGTTGCAGGAGAAAGTCATGGCAAATCGCCAGAACGGTACCGTCAAGTGGTTCAACGATGCGAAGGGTTTCGGTTTCATCACGCCGGAAAGCGGCCCCGACCTGTTCGTGCATTTCCGCTCGATCCAGGGCACCGGTTTCAAGAGCCTGGCCGAAGGCCAGCGCGTGAGCTTCGTCGCCGTGCAGGGCCAGAAGGGCATGCAGGCTGACGAAGTGCAGCTGGCCTAAGCCGCTACACGTTCGCTAGAGTCACCAAACCCCGGGTCGCGAGGCCCGGGGTTTTTCATTGAAGGGAGCCGCCGATGGCGATGAAGCCGAACTACAATTTCGAGAAGCGCCAGCGCGAGCTCGCGAAGAAGAAGCAGCAGGACGAAAAGCGCCTGAAGAAACAGCAGGCGAAAGCGGGCACCAAGGACGCGGTCGCAGAGGAGTCCCGCGCTCCACGCGACCCCGCGGAAACCGGCTCCCGCTGACCCGGTCCGCTCCGCGCGCGTCGCGGGGACCGTCGCAGCGCGCGGACGACGTGCCGGCGGTCGATCTCAGCCCTGTTTGCACCCGGGTTTCGTGCAGCCTCTCGCGGCCTTCTCGCGCATCAGCTTCCGGCCTGCTTCGCGATCCGCCTCGATTTCGCCGTAGGTACGGCACTGCGTGGTCGCGATGCGCGAGCCGGTCGTCGCTGCGCGCTCGCAGACCAGGCGGTCGCGGTCGCGCTTCTCGAGCGTCGCGTTGACGCTTTCCTGCGCGTTGAACAGGGCGACCTGGTCGTCCTTGCCCATGGTGTCGACGCTACCGGATTTCTCGAGCAGCGCCCGCATGCGATCGAGGTTCTTCTCGACGTCGGCGCGCTCGCTCTCGGTGACGTACGAGTACCGTCCACCCTCCTGCATTTCCTTGCGCAGTTCGACGACCACGTCCAGGAACGCGTCCTTCGTCGTCGCCTTGAGTGGCGGCGCGGTTTCGGCCGCGCGGGCGGGCGTCGCAAGGGCGGCAAGCAGCAACGCGGCGAGCACGAAGGTCCTGGTCACGGCGTCGGTTCCTTCATCCAGGCGGGTGATTGCGCGCGATCCTAAGCGCGCGGTCCCGTCGCGTCAACGACACGTTTCGTAAAACGGCAACGCTTCGTCGCAGGCCGCAGTGGCGGCGGCGCGCGCACACAGCCTGCGGGAAACACCGACAGGCGCCCGCGGCGCGCGAATTCCTCAGCGCAGGTCGGAGAGCACCACGCGAGCAGCGTTGTGGCCTGGCGCGCCGGTCACGCCGCCGCCCGGATGCGTGCCGGCGCCGCACAGGTACAGACCCGGCAACGCGCCGCGATAGCCGGCCTGGCCGAGCATCGGCCGCGCGCTGAACAGCTGGTTGAGGGACAGCGCGCCGTGGAAGATGTCGCCCCCGAGCAGTCCGAAGTCGCGCTCGAGGTCGAGCGGCGACTTGATCTGCCGACCGAGCACGGACGCCTTGAAGCCGGGCGCCCACTGGTCGACCGTGTCGATCATGAGGTCGGCGACCTCGTCTCGATGGTCGTCCCACGAACGTCCATCCGGCAGCTGCGGTGCGACATGCTGGCAGAACAGGCTCGCGACATGCTGACCCTTCGGCGCGAGCGAATCGTCGAGCGTCGACGGGATCAGCAGCTCGACGATCGGCTGCTTCGACCAGCCGTGCGCGCGCGCGTCGAGGTAGGCGCGATCCATGTAGTCGAGGCTGGGCGCGAGGATGATGCCGGCGGTCAGGTGATCGCCCGGCTCGGGCAATGCGCGGAAGCGTGGCAGTTCGCTCAAGGCGACATTCATGCGGAACGTGCCCGAGCCGCAGCGCCAGTTCGCCATGCGCTCGCGCGTCGGCGCCGGCACCACGCCCGGATCGAGCAGGCGCTCGTACAGCAGTTTCGGATTCACGTTGGCGATGACGCAGCGCGCACGCAACGTCTCGCCCTGTTCGGTGACAACACCGACAGCCCGCCCCTTCTCGACGATGATCTCGCGCACGCCGCAACCGGTGCGGATTTCGACGCCGGATGCGGTCGCCGATTTCGCCATCGCCTGCGTGATCGCGCCCATGCCGCCGATCGCGTGGCCCCACGCGCCCTTGACGCCGTTCACCTCGCCGAACACGTGGTGCAGCAGCACGTAGGCGCTGCCCGGCGTGTACGGGCTGGCGTAGTTGCCGACCACGCCGTCGAAGCCGAACAGCGCCTTGATCGGATCGCTCTCGAAGAAGCGTTCGAGGTACTCCGCCGCCGAGATCGCGAACAGGTCGAGCAGGTCGGTGCGCAGGCTCGCATCGAGCGCCTTCACGCGCTTGCCGAGCCGGCCCGCGCGCAGCAGTTCCGGCAACGCCTTCAACCAGCCGCCGTCCGTGACATTCGGCGGCGGCTCCAGCGCGAGCGCGCGCAGCTCGTCGGCGATCGCGTCGAGGCGGCGTTCGTACTCGGGCAGGCGCTCGGCGTCGCGCCGCGAGAACTTCGCGACTTCATCGCGCGTGCGGCCACCGCCGCTGATGAGATACCGGTCGTCCGCCAGCGGCAGGAAGTTGTTGAGCTTGCGCTGCACGATCTTCAGGCCGTGCGCCGCGAGATCGAGATCGCGCATCACCTTCGGCTGCAGCAGCGACACCGTGTACGCCGCGACCGAGTTGCGGAAACCCGGATGGAACTCCTCGGTCACTGCCGCGCCGCCGACGACATCGCGTTTCTCGAGCACGACGACCCTGCGCCCGGCCTTCGCCAGGTAGGCCGCACAGACGAGGCCGTTGTGGCC
>Ga0209023_10000978_pt1 | contig 40153 bp, 35 predicted proteins | sample LakOneMetagenome_FD_187468 | JGI IMG/M metagenome (GOLD analysis project Ga0209023, IMG submission 187468) | Freshwater and sediment microbial communities from Lake Erie, Canada (SPAdes) (version 2) | ecosystem: Environmental > Aquatic > Freshwater > Lentic | place: Lake Erie, Canada...
GAATCCGGCGCGGCGCGGGGTAAAGGCGAACCCGGGCGCGGGACTGGGCATTCCCAACACCCGTGACCGCCTGCGGCTCATGCACGCCGAAGCGCGGCTGCGCACGCAGCTGGAGGGGGAGCGCTTCGTCGCCGAGATCCGCCTGCCGCTCGCAGAATGAATACCATCCACACCATCCGCTACCTCATCGTCGACGACGAAATGCCGGGCCGGGTCAACCTGCGCCTGGCCATGGCCGCTCACCCGGGCTGGCGGCTCGTCGCCGAATGCGGCGGGGCCGCGTCGGCCCGCGCCGCGCTCGAACAGCAGCCGGTGGAGGTGGTCTTCCTCGACATCCGCATGCCGGGGCAATCGGGACTGGCGCTGGCGCGCGACATCAGCCGCCTGCCGCAACCGCCGCTGCTCATTTTTGTCACCGCCTACAACGAGCACGCCATCGACGCCTTCGAGGTGCATGCGCTCGACTATCTGCTCAAGCCGGTCATCGACGCGCGCCTGGCCCAGGCCGTCGAGCGCGCGGCCGCGATGCTGGGCCAGCGCGAAGCCTATGGCGCGGCGCTGCGCCGCTATGTGGAGGCGGGCGACGGCGGGCGGCCGCTCGACACCATCAGCGTGCGCTCGGTCGGCCGCATCGAGCAGGTCAAGGTGAGCGAGATCCTGCGCATCGAATCGGCGGGGAACTACGTCGAACTGCACCTGGCCGGGCGCACGGTGCTGCACCGGGTGACGATCAGCCGCCTGGAAAACCTGCTGCCGCCGGGCGAATTCCTGCGCGTGCACCGGGGAGCGATCGTGCGGCGCGCGGAGATCGCCAGCCTGGAAAGTAGCGGCGATGGCAGTCCTACCCTGCGCCTGCGCGATGGCGGCACGGTGGCGGTCAGCGAGCGCTACGTGGCGGCCGTGAAGCTGTCGCTATAGCCTGCACAGCTTGCCGTGACAATTGGATAGAATGCGGCGCCGCGAACTCTTGTATGCTCGCCGGCTGACCAAAAAGAGAGAGGGCCGGCGCCGCCGGGCAGCCCTCCCGTATCCGGAGACCACCATCAAAACCCAGTCGATCCGGCGCGCCCAGGGCGCGTCGCTGGCCGCCATCGTCCTCGCAGGCGCGGCCGCCGCAGTCCAGGCCCAGCCTTCATCGCCGCGCTACGCCGCCCCCACTTGCCAGACAGGGGGCAAGGCCGGTTCGCCGAAACAGGCTTGCGCGAACGCGCAGCGCCTCGAAGTCGCCGCGGTCCAGCGCCGCAAGCCGGATCTCGCCACCCAGCGCGAATGCCGCGTGCTGGGGTCGGCCATCCTCGAATCGGAACAGGCGGAACGCCGCGCCCGCGCGGCGATGATGGAATCGATCCAGCAGGACCTGTTCATCCTGCGCAAGCGCTTCCGCAAGCTGGGCTGCTAGGCCGCGGCCGGCGCCTTGAAGGTGACGGTGGCGGCCAGGCCGCCCAGGCGCGCCGACTGGCCCAGGACCAGGCTGGCGCCGTGGCGCTCGGCGATGGCCTTGATGATGGCCAGTCCCAGTCCGCTGCCGGCGGCTTCGCTGCCGGCCACGCGGTAGAAGCGGTCGAACACGCGCTCGCGTTCTTCGGCCGGGATGCCGGGGCCGCTGTCCTCGACCGCGACCGTGACCTGTGCAAGCCCCTCCACCACCTCGTTCTTCACCGAGATGTCGGCGGTGCCGCCGCTCGGGGTGTACTTGATCGCGTTGTCCACCAGGTTGCGCAGCAGGATCTGCAGCGCGTCCGGCTGTCCTTCCACCTGGGCCGCGTCGGCCTGCTGGACGCCCACGTCGACGCCCTTGGCGGCCGCCACGCCGGCGAGATCGGCCACGGTGCGGCGCGCCAGCTCCGCCAGGTCCACGGGACGGGTGGCGGCGCCGCCAGCGGCGGTGGCTTCCTGGCGCGCCAGCACCAGCAGCTGCTCGACCAGGCGGGTGGCGCGGTCGATGCCCGCGGTCAGGCGCGACACCGCCAGCTTGCGCGCGTCGAGCGACTCGGCGCGCTCCAGGCTCTGGGCCTGCAGGCGCAGCGCGGCCAGGGGTGTGCGCAACTCGTGGGCGGCGTCGGCCACGAAGGTCTGCTGGGCCTCGAAGGCGGTCTTCACGCGCCCGAACAGCAGGTTCAGTTCCTGCACCAGCGGGCGCACCTCGTCGGGCAGGCCGTTATCGGACACGGGCGAGAGGTCGTCCGCCTGGCGCGAGGCCACCTGCGAGCGCACCCGCGCCACCGGCTCGAGCGAGCCGCTGACGACCCACCACACGACCAGCATCAGGATCGGCATCATGACCGCGATCGGACCGAGCGTGCGCAGGGCGAGGTTGCCGGCCATGTTGCGGCGCACGGCCAGGTCCTGGGCCACCTGCACGGTCTGGTTCGCGGTCTGGATCGAGAACACGCGGTAGGTGGTGCCGTTCGACTTCACGTTGGAAAAGCCCAGCACGGCGCGCTGCGGCAGCTTGGCGCGCGAGACGCTGTGGAAGACCTGCACCCCGTCGGGGGACCACATCTGCACCACCATGTCGTCGTTGTCGCCGCCCGCTGCCTGGGCTCCGCCTTCGGCCTGGGCGGCGATGCGCTGCTGCGCCTCGGTATTCGACAGCGGCGTGCCCGAGCGCAGCGACAGCGCCATCTGCTGCATGTGGTAGTCGAAGATCTGGTCGGCGTCGTGCAGCGCGGTGCGGTAGGCGATCGAGGCCTGCGCCAGCGCGGCGATGGTGATCGCCGCCAGCAGGTACCACAGCAAGCGGCCGCGCAGCGAGTGCGTGACCCGGGATTTCAGCTTCATGCCTTCATGCCTTGGGCACCATGTACCCGACGCCGCGCACGTTCTGGATCACGTCGCTGCCCAGCTTCTTGCGCAGGCCGTGGATATAGACTTCGACCGCGTTGCTGGAGACTTCGTCGCGCCAGCTGTAGAGCTTTTCTTCCAGCTGGGCGCGCGAGAGCACCGCGCCGGGACGCGCCACCAGGGCTTCCAGCACGGCCCATTCGCGCGCCGAGAGCGCCACCGGGGCGCCGTCGACCAGGGTTTCGCGGGTGGCGGGATTGATGGAGATGTTCTTGTACTCGAAGACCGGTTCGCCGCGCCCGGCGGCGCGGCGCAGCAGCGCGCGGATGCGCGCCAGCAGCTCGTCGAGGTCGTAGGGCTTGAGGACGTAGTCGTCGGCGCCGGCATCCAGCCCGGCGATGCGCTGGGCCACCGAGTCGCGCGCGGTGGCGACCAGCACCGGCGTGCGGTCCTTGCGCGAGCGCATCGAGCGCAGCACGTCCAGCCCGTCCTTGCGCGGCAGCCCAAGGTCGAGCAGGACCAGGTCATAGTTCTGGTTCTGCATGAGGGCCGTGTCGGCCATTTCGCCGTCCTTGACCCAGTCGACGGCGTAGTGCTCGGCCCGTAACAGGTCGAGCACTACTTCGCCGATCATCGTATCGTCTTCCACCAGCAGTAGCCGCATGAATTCCCCGTTCTTGAAACCGTGCTGATGAAGGCCGTTACGCCTCCTTACCCAATCCGCACAGGAATGAAGATTTTGTCACTCCCGCGCTGGATCAGCAAGGCCACCGACTTGCTGGCCTTCGCCACCACGTCGCGGACCTGGCCGACCGAGTTCACCGGACGGCCGTTAACCGAAATAAGCACATCGCCCGGCTCGACGCCGGCGATCGCCGCGGCGCCCGAGGCGTCCTCGATCACGAGGCCGCTGGCGATGCCGCTCTGGCGGCGCTCGATGGGCTCGAGCGGACGCAGGGCCAGGCCGAGCCGGGCGCCGTTGTCCGAATTCGAGGCCAGCTCTTCCTGCGGCGCGCGCCTGCCCTTCTCGGCGGCGTCGCCCAGGGTCGCATCGATGCGCACCAGCTTGCCGTCGCGCCAGACGTCGAGCGCGACTTTATCGCCCGGCTTGGACAGCCCGATATTGCTGGACAGGTCGCCCGACGACACGATCGGCTGGCCGTTGATGCGGCGCACCACGTCGCCGGATTTCAAGCCGGCGCGTTCGGCCGGGCTGCCGCGCTCGACGCTTGCGATGAGGGCGCCGTCCGGCGTCGCGAGGCCGAAGGAATCGGCGAAGTCCTGGCCGACCTCCTGCACGCTCACGCCCAGCTTGGCATGCTGGACCTTGCCGGTGGCGACGATCTGGTCCTTGATCTTGACCGCGACGTCGATCGGGATCGAGAAGGCCAGGCCCTGGTAGCCGCCGGTCTGGCTGTAGATCTGCGAGTTGATGCCCACCACTTCGCCGCGGGTATTGAACAGCGGACCGCCCGAGTTGCCGGGATTGATCGCCACGTCGGTCTGGATGAAGGGCACCTGGCCGTCCGACAGGTTGCGGCCGGTGGCGCTCACCACGCCGGCGGTGACGGTGCTCTCGAGGCCATACGGCGAGCCGATGGCCAGCACCCACTCGCCGGGGGACAGGTTGCGCGACTTGCCGAGCGGCGCCACCGGCAGGTTTTTCGCATCGATCTTCAGCACGGCCACGTCGGTGCGCGTGTCGGAGCCCAGGACCTTGGCGCGGAATTCGCGGCGGTCCTGCAGCTTGACGGTGACCTCGTCGGCGCCTTGCACGACGTGGGCGTTGGTCAGGATGACGCCGTCCGGGCTTACGATGAAGCCCGATCCGGCGCCGAAAACGGGAGCTTCGCGACCACCACCGCCGCCGTAGCGCGGATCCTGGAACTGTCGGAAGAACTCATACAGAGGATGGTTCGGGTCGAGGCGCGGCACGTTGCCGCGGTTGGCGGTCTTGATGCCGCCGACGACGCGAATGTTCACCACCGCCTTGCCGTTGGTGGCGGCGATGCGGGTGAAATCAGGAAGGGTCACCGTGGCCGCTGGGGCGGGCGCCACGCCGGGCGCCGGCGCGGCGCTGGCCACGGGCGCAGGAGCTGCGGCCGCCGCGGCGGTTTCGGCCGCGACGTTGTTGTGGTTGACTGCAAGCGCACCCACCGCTCCGCCGACGACGCCCGCGGCACACAGGGCCAGCGTGAGGCGTTTGGCAGTGATGGCAGTGACGGCACCTTGGTTAGGCATATTGTGCTCCTGATGAAAATGGTTGACCGATGATGGTGTCTATCGATGGGGCTATCTTCCCAAAGCTGGCTTAGACCATGCTTAAGCTGGCAACTTCCAGTCTTACGGCACTCTTAAAGCTACTCCGCTTTGCGTAGGGTGGGCGGCTACGCCGCCCACGCGGTCAGCCATCGCCGGAACCACCGCGACAGGTCACAAGTCAGGTATCACCGCGTGGGCGGGAGACCCGCCCACCCTACGTATGGAAAACGCTGCCCGATCGTCAAAAAGGGCGCCACGCGGGCGCCCTCTTTCAAGCTACTGCTCCTGCCTTAGGCGGCGCGCTGTTCCAGCGTCTGCACGTTGGCGGTATTGCCGTTGGCGTCGCCGATCGCGATCTTGCGCGGCTTGAAGGCTTCAGGCACTTCGCGCACCAGTTCGATGGTCAGCATGCCGTTGTCGAAGGAGGCGCTGGTGACCTTCACATGGTTGGCCAGCTGGAAGCGCTGTTCGAAGTCGCGGGCTGCGATGCCACGGTGCAGGAAGGTGCGCTGGGTCTCGTCCTTCTGTTTGCGGCCGGTGACGTGCAGGGTGTCGCGCTCGGTCACGATTTCCACCTCGTCGCGGGTGAAGCCGGCGAGGGCCATCACGATGCGGTATTGGTCTTCGCTCACCAGTTCGATGTTGTACGGCGGGTAGCTCGGCTCACCGCGCTGCTCGAGCAGGCTGGCCAGGCGATCGAAGCCGATGGCGGAACGGTACAGGGGAGTCAGGTCGAAAGTACGCATGGTATATATCCTCATAAAAGTTAAGCGATATGTTGCCGGACCTCATCGTGAGCATCCGGTGAGTCCAATCTAATACCCGGCCAATGGTTTTTCAAGGCACACGAAATATGGATTTTTATATGGTTTTGCAAATTTTATTTGCACTCATGCTTCGGTCCAAGTTCGGGCGTCCAGGTTGCGTGCTAGACTCGCCAGCCTGACTCGAGGAGCGAAAGCGGCACCATGAAGACCATCGGCCTGATCGGCGGCATGAGCTGGGAATCGACCATTCCCTACTACCGCACCATCAACGAAACCGTCCGCGCGCTGCGCGGCGGCCTGCATTCGGCGAAGATCGTGATGGTCAGCGTCGACTTCGACGAGATCGAGCGCCTGCAGCGCCTGGGCGACTGGGACGCGGCAGGCAGCGTGCTGGCCGACTGCGGCCGCAGGCTGGCCCTGGCGGGCGCCGACTTCCTGGTGCTGTGCACGAACACCATGCACAAGGTGGCGCCCGCGATCGAGGCCGCGGCGGGCATCCCGCTGTTCCACATCGCCGACCCCACCGCCTCGGCGATCCGCGCCGCCGGCTTGCAGACCGTCGGCCTGCTGGGCACGCGCTTCACGATGGAGCAGGATTTCTACCGCGCGCGCCTGGAGCGGCGGCACGGCTTGCGCGTGGCGGTGCCCGATGAGGCCGGGCGCGCACTGGTGCACCGCGTGATCTACGAAGAGCTGTGCCAGGGCCAGGTATTGGACGCCTCGCGCGAAGGCTACCGCGCCGTCATCGGGCAGCTGGTCGATGCGGGCGCCGAAGCCATCGTCTTCGGCTGCACCGAGATCGGCCTGCTGGTCCGGCAGGCGGACAGCCCGGTGCCGGTCTTCGATACCACCGCACTGCACGCGCGCAAGGCGGCCGAATTTGCATTAATGTGACGGTCCCTGCCATGTTGACCGTCCCCGCATGTTTTCGATCGTCCTGAATATCGTCGGCTCGCTGTTCCACCTCTACGTCGCCGCCCGCCTGTACGCCCTCGCCTCCGTCAGGAGCCGGATCCCGGCGCGCGCCTGGTGGATCGGCGCCCTCCTCCTCTGGCTGGTCTACATCGCCGGCGTGCAGGTGGGCGACGCGGCGCTCGACTGGCGCTGGTGGCCCGGGCAGTTCGCCGTCACCTGGCTCGGCATCGCCTTTCTGATGTCGATGTGCCTCCTGGCGGCCGACCTCGTGAGCGGCTTCGGCTTCTGGTGGCGCGCACATACGCAGGCCATCCGTCTAGGGGGCGCCATCGCCGGCGTGCTGCTCGCGGGCTTTGCCCTGTTCCAGGGCATGCGGGCGCCCGTCATCGTCGAACAGGAAGTCGTGATGCGCGACCTGCCGCCGGCCCTGGACGGCCTGGTGATCGCCGCCGTCAGCGACATCCACCTCGGCGCCCAGCGCCGCTCGGCGTGGATGGCCGCGCGCATCGAGCAGATCAACGCCTTGCAGCCGGCGGCCGTGCTGCTGGTGGGCGACCTGGTCGAGGACGACCCGATCGGGGAGCCGGAACTGGCGGGCGTGCTGCGCCGCCTGCGCGCGCCCCTGGGCGTATGGGCGGTGACCGGCAACCACGAGTTCTACGGCGACGCCGAGACCACCGTGAGCGAATTCGCCGAAGGCGGCGTGCGCTGGCTGCGCGACCGCCAGGTGGAGCTGGCGCCCGGCCTGGTGCTGGCCGGGATCGAGGACATCGGCGCCACCATGCGCCGCGGGGGCGGCCTCACCACGGGCCTGGCGAAGACGCTGCCGGACCAGGCGGGCAAGGCGACCATCCTGATGTCGCACATCCCCGCCACACCCGTCGTCGAGGAAGCGAGCCGGCGCGGCGTGGACCTGATGCTCTCGGGGCACACCCACGGCGGCCAGATCTGGCCCTTCAGCTATGCGGTGGCGCGGCGCTTCCCGAAGTACGCAGGCGCCTACGACGTCGACGGCATGATGCTGTACGTGACGCGCGGCGCCGGCAGCTGGGGTCCGCGCATGCGCTTGTGGAAACCGGGCGAGATCATCAAGCTGACCCTGCGCGCGCCGCGTTAGTGCTTGACTTGGCCACCGGCCTGCGCCGGTGCGACGGTCTCGGGTACAAGTCCGTTCAGTGAAGCCGTAGGGTGGGCAATCCTTTGCCCACGCGTTCAAATGACAGTGGCGTCGCCCGATTGCATCCGTGAGTTGGACGCGTGGGCGGAGGACTCGCGGGGCCGCCCAGGCCCACCCTACGAAAACTGCTTGTTTGGCTCGATGGCGGCATACCAGTCGGCATATGGCGTGTTGGCGACCATCCTGCGGTTGAAGTCGGGCGCGCCGTCAGTCCACGACACGGGCCCGCGCTCGCCGAGGGCCTGCTTGGCCGCATCGACCTGGCTGCGCGCGGCGCGCTCGGCCATCGCGTCGCCAGCCTTCTTCGCGCGCCCCACCTCGCGGCGCGCGTCCATCAGGCGCTTGACCAGGCGCTCCCTTTCGTCAGGCGCGAGATGGGGATTGCTGGTGCGCCACAGGCGCCCCTTCACCACGAAGTAGCGGCCGTCGGGCGTGCGGGGATAGTCGGGCATGGCGCCTACTCTACCCGATGCGGGCCAGGCCAGCCGTACGCCTCAGATCTCCCACTGCAGCTTGAGCGTCAGCGACTTGCTGCGGTTCCCCACCAGCGGCATTTTCTCGTCCACATAGCCGGCCGACAGCGAGCGCCCATGGCGCCACAGGGTGCGGTACATCAGCGAGCGGTGCACCTGGCGCTCGTTCCAGGCTTCCAGCTGCGTCACGCCGTCGTCGCGGCGCGCGGACCAGGTGTTCTGGGCCAGCAGGCGCAGCGAATCGCGCGGCGTCAGGTGCAGCATCGCCAGCCAGCGCCAGGAGGTGTCGGCGAAGGCCGGTTGACCCAGCGTGCCGCGCACCCAGGCGCGGTTGACGTGGTGGTCGAGTTCCAGCGCCCAGCCGCGCGCGAGCGGAAAGCGCAGGCCGGCGTCCAGCGTGACGTTGTCGCCCGGGCCGACGCGGTCGGCGTCGACGTCGAGCTGGCGGCCGAGCGTCACCTCGCCGGCGATCCTCGTCACCCAGGGATAGGGGGTGGTCTCGAAACCGAAGTGCAGCGCGCGCGTGTCGTGCAGCTTGCCCCCGGTGCGGCCGCGCTGGCGGTCGAAGCCGAGCTGGGTCCAGAACTCGCTCTGGCGTCCGGCCGCGAACCAGATGCCGGGCCGCAGCTTGCGCTCCACGACCTCGCCCGCCGGCTGCCCCAGCGCGCCGTCATGCACGGTGCGGATCTCGTGCAGGCCGAAGTGAAGCTCGAACTCGTACAGCTCCAGCCCCGCCACGCTGCGCTGCCCCAGCGCGCGGTTGACCTCCGCATCGAGCTTGACGATGCCGGCCTGCGGCACGAAGCCGTTGTCGTTCACGAAGGCGGGCCCGATGGCCTCGACCATCGCCTCGTTCCACCAGCGTTCCGAGCTGTGGATGACTTTGCCGTGCAGGTAGGCGCCATCGCGGCCGTCGGTGAGCGAATACATGGCGGTGACGATGGCCTGGCGCTGGACGCCATCGCGCCCCGTGCCGCGCCACTGCATGTCGAGGCCGAGGACGTCGTTGCCGCCGCCTCCCTCCACCTTCCGCTGCGAGGCGAGCGCGCCCAGCAGCAGGCCCTCGCCATGCCAGCGCATGCGCAGCAGGCTGGCGCGCGTGGGCCGCTCCTGGACCGTCTCGATCGTCTCGTAGGCGCGGCCGCGCAATACCAGGCCACCTTCCTGGTCGCGCAGGCTCATCGCGGTGGCGTCGGCATCTGCCGCGCGCCAGGTGGCGCGCAGGCCCCAGCTCGGGTTGCCCACGGTGCGCGAATAATAGGCCGGCAGCGGCAGGCCGAGCACGTCCGCGCTCTCGAGGAAGAAGCCGCACTTCTCGGGCAGGCTCATGGCGATGTTGCCGGCGCCCTGGGGCACCGGCTGGTCGACCTCGACCTGCGAATAGTCCGGGTTGATGGTGGCGTTGAAGACCCAGTCGGCGCGCGGCCGTGCATTGATCTCGAGCCCCAGTTCGGCGGCGTGGGCGCGATGGCGCAGGCCGTCGCTTCTCCCCCGGTCGCCGCGCAGGGTCAGCTCGGGACGCAGCTCCAGGAAGCGCCGGTCGCGCACTGCGGCCACGGTCCCGTCCATGCCGCCGACCTCGCGCAGGAAGGACAGGTGGCTCAGGGCGTCGGTACGCAGCGGCGCGCTCACCAGGAGCAGGCCGTCGGCATGCGGCACGTTGCGTTCGACCAGCACCTGCCAGTCCTTGCCGCCGGTGTAGGGAAAGCGCAGGTTCGACAGCGGCCAGCGCACTTCCATGCTGTAGCCATCGGCAAGCCGCTGCACGCCCGCGTCGACGGGGAAGTCGGGCCCCAGGTCCGATTCGTCGTCGTCGGCCCGGTGCAGTCCGTCGCTGAGGACACCGGCCAGGTTCACCCGCACGAACTGGGCCGCGCGGCCGTGGCCGACCGGGTCGATCCAGATCCCGATGAAGTCCTGGTCCAGGGCGACCTTGTCGCGCCGCGCCAAGGAGCCGCGCATGCGTTCGGGGCGTTCGTCCCAGGCGCGGATGCCGAACACCAGGGCGTCCTCCAGCACCAGCATCTTCACCGTCGTGCGCAGGCCGGCGTCGACCGGCTTGCCGTCGCGCGGCGCGTGCTTGTGGAAGTCTTCGAAAGACGGCGCATCCCGCCATGCCGCCTCGACGAGCCGGCCGTCGACGGCCAGCGACGCGGGGCGCCGGCGCGGTGCGCGCGCAGGCCGCGCCGTTTGTCGTCGAGCTCCGGGACGGCGCCGAGCGCGCCCCCGGCGAGCATGGCGCCACTCAAGAGCAAGGAAGGAAGGCGATACGGGAAACGGGGCACGCGTACGGTCTTGATGAGAAACGGCGGGCCGGCAGTGTAGCATCCGCCCCGGACGCCCGCCTCCGCCAATTTGCAGAGCTGGCCCTCAGACGGGCGCGCGGGGCCTGTCCAGCGCGCGTGGCGCGCACTCCTCGGGGCCCGCCAGCCAGGGCTGCCGGCGCGGCATCGTCACCGTGAACGTCGTGCCCTGTGCGGCATCCGATTCCACGCGCATGGTCCCGCCGTGCGCCTTGACGATTTCGCGTGAAATGAACAGACCGATGCCGAGGCTGGTACGCTCGGTAAAGTCGCTGCTGCTGGCCGCGATCCGCAGCAGCGGATCGAAAATGCAGGACAGCTTTTCGGGAGGAATGGCCGGGCCGAGGTTGTTGACCGACGATGTCGTCCGCGTGTTCGCCCACGGACCGTGACCGGCGCATCTTCAGTGCCGTACTCAGGACGCTCGATCGCAAGGCGCGGTATTCGGACACGAGCTGCACGACCGTATGTCCCGACAGCAGGCGCGCTTGCGCATGGGTTTTTCCACAGCCGTGTCCCCGTTGTCGCGCCGCTTGCCCAGGCCCTGGGACTTGGCGGCTCGATGGGCGTTCAAAATCCTCCCAGGCCTGCAGAATGGATTCCATGTTTTCGCCGATGAAATCGGCGAGCAGGCATGAGCTCATGCTGGCATTCCTGTTTTGCCCATCTGGCGGAATTCGCTTTCGAGGAGAATGACGCTATTCACATCGCGATTGCGACATTCCTGAATATATTCTCCAGAGGATTTTCGATTCAAAATAAATCGAAAATAATTAGGTGCGACGTGAAAACTCCTGTATCTTACGTCTGGCACTACATCAAGTCCTTGTTATTGTTGGTTTTTCTCTCCCGTCTCGCCAGCCACGCCGGCAGTCCTGTTTGATTTCCTACCCTATATATTTTCTTGGTCAATGTGCACCGGGCGTTTTGCCCATGCAATTATTTTCAAGGATTAACATGACTACTCAAACCGGCACCGTAAAATGGTTCAATGATTCCAAGGGCTTCGGCTTTATTACCCCGGACGCAGGCGGCGGCGACCTGTTCGCCCATTTCCAGGATATTCAATCGGAAGGTTTCAAAAGCCTGTCTGAAAACCAGCGCGTGTCGTTCGTGCGTTCGAACAGCCCGAAAGGCGAAAAAGCCGGAGAAATCCGCGCGATCTAAGCCGTGATTGCCTGGCCGGCCCGCACCATGCAGATAGCATGGGCGCCGCCGCAGCAATGAAGAGCCCGCCATTCGGCGGGCTTTTGCGTTAACGCCGGTCTGCGGCAAGCAAGCTTCAGTCCGGCAGGCGCGTATCCCGCGTCACCATGTCCTGCAGCGTTTCCTGCGACAGCGCCGGACTGAAGTAATAGCCCTGCATCTCGTCGCACTGGTGCTTGCGCAGGAAGGCGAGCTGCTCGCGCGTCTCGACGCCCTCGGCGATCACCTTGAGCTTGAGGTTGTGGCCGAGCGCGATGATGGCGCGGGTGATCACGAGGTGGCCATTGTGGCCGACGTCGCCCAGGAAGGAGCGGTCGATCTTGATGTAGTCGACCGGGAACCTCTGCAGGTGACTCAGGCTGGAATAGCCGGTGCCGAAATCGTCGATCGACAGGCGTACGCCGAGCGTCTTGAGCTGTTCCAGCGCTTCCCTGGCCTCGTCCGGATGGTCCATCAGCTGGCTTTCCGTGACCTCGAGCTCGAGCTTGCGCGCATCGACGCCGTGGCGCGCCAGGGTGGCGGCCAGGCGGTCGGCGAACTGGCGCTGGCGCAGCTGGCGCGCCGACAGGTTCACCGAGATCACGAAGTCCTCGATGCCGAGCATGTGCATGGCCTTGAGCGCGCCGCAGACTTCGTCAATGACCCATTCGCCGAGCGGCACGATGAGGCCGGTCTCTTCGGCCACGGGAATGAAGCGGTCGGGGGCGATCATGCCGTCCACCGGATGGCGCCAGCGCACCAGGGCCTCGGCCCCCACCACCTTGCCGCTACGCAAGTCGACCTTGGGCTGGTAGTCGAGCACCATCTCGTGGTCGCGGATCGCGCGGCTCAGGCTCGCCTCGAGCAGCAGGTGCTCGTGCACGATCTGGTTCAGCTCCTCGGAATAGAACTGGAGGTTGTTCTTGCCGAGGGTCTTGGCGTGGTACATGGCGGCGTCGGCGGCGCGCATGACCTTGTCGGCGTTGTCGCCATCGTCGGGGAAGAGGCTCACGCCGATGCTGGTGCCGGGGAAGATCTCCTGGCCGTCGACGTGGACCGACCGCATGACCCCGCGGCGCACCCGTTCGAGCAGGTCGGCCAGGCGCTCGCGGCTGGTGACGTTGCAGATTAGCAGGACGAATTCGTCGCCGCCGAAGCGGGCGATGGTGTCCTCCTCGCGCATGCTCTCGCGCAGGCGCTGGGCGACCTCGCGCAGCACCGCGTCGCCGGCTTCGTGGCCGAAGTTGTCGTTGATGTGCTTGAAGTTGTCGAGGTCGAGGAAGGCCAGCGCGCCGCAGCTCCCGTCGCGCGCGGCGTGCTCGATGGCCGCGCGCAGCTTGTCCTGCAGCAGGGTGCGGTTGGCCAGGCCGGTGAGCGGATCGTGGTGGGCCAGGTGGTGCAGGCGGCGCTCGTAGTGGCGCGCCTCGGTGATGTCGTTGATGACGCCGACGAAGTGCGTGATCTCGCCGTCGAGGTTGGCCACCGGATCGATGCGCAGGTCGTTCCAGAAGACCTCGCCGTTCTTGCGCACATTGCGCAGCACCGCGCGCACGCCCTCCTTGCGCTTGAGGGCTTCGCGGATGCGTTGCCGTTCGTCGAGGTCGCAGCCTTCGGCGCGCATGAAGCGCGGGTCCTGCCCCTTGATCTCGGAGAGCCGATAGCCGGTGATCTGCTCGAAGGCCGGGTTGACGTACTCGATGCGGTGCTCGCCCTCCTCGCACTGGGTGATCACGATCGCGTTCAGGCTCGAGGACATGGCGCGCTCGCGCACCAGCATGGCGTGTTCGCTGTGCTTGCGCGCGGTGATGTCGACGCCGGTGCCGAACACGCAGGGCACGTTGCCCAGGCTGGTACGGGCGCACTGGAACAGGAAGGCGGTGCGCTTGCCGTGCTTGCCGATCATCTCGGCCTCGTGCCAGGACGACCCTTGCTCGAAGGCGTTCAGGATCTTGTCGACGACCAGGGGGCGCTCCTTTTCGTCGAAGAAGAACTTGACGTTGGTGGTCGGCAGTTCCTCAGGCTGCATCTCGAGCGCTTCCTCGAGCTGGTGGTTCCACAGCAGCAGGTGGCCGCTCTGGTCGATGACGTAGAACACGCAGGGCAGCGCCTCGATGATGTCGGCCACCGGCAGGTTCTGGATCAGGGCATAGCGCGGCGGCAGCTCGCCGGCGCGCGGGACCACGATCACGCTATAGGTGCCGGGCCGTTCGGGATCGAGCGATTGGGGCGCCACCATGACCCGGACCGGCAGGCGGCGGCCGTCGGCGCAGAGCAGCACGGCCTCGTTCTCGGCATCGGCGCGCGCCGCCATGCGCGGGTGCTCGCCCGGCGGATCGTCGAACTCGATGATGCGTTCGATGGTCATGCCGTGGATGGTCATTGCGTCGTAGCCGGCCAGCTTTTCGCAAGCCTTGTTCCAGCTGGCAACCGCGCCGGTGGGATCCACGACGAAGACGGCGAGGGGCAGGGGCGAGAGGTTCAAGGGGTCTCCAGCGTGTCCAGGTGTCCGGGCTCTTCCGACCCGGTGGGAGCGGCACTGCGGGCCGCAGTGGTCAATCAGTAAATACATGATAGCGCAGCAATCCGTTGCAGGCGAATGGATGCTGTTGTCGTGCGGCACAGCAGGCAAGCGGCTGCGGGCCTTACAATGCGGCTTGAAAGGGTTTAATGGAATATGGCAGCGATTAATCCGGCGGAAGTCGAGTTCAGCGCGATCCGGGCGCAAGGTCCGGGCGGACAGAACGTCAACAAGGTTTCGTGCGCAGTGCACGCGCGCTTCGACGTCGCGGCCTCGTCGCTGCCCGATCACATCAAGGAACGCCTGCTGACGCTGCGCGACGCGCGCATCACCCAGGAAGGCGTGATCGTGCTCAAGGCCCAGGCGTCGCGCAGCCTGGAACAGAACAAGCTCGATGCCTTGCGGCGCCTGCAGGAACTGGTCGACGAGGCCGGCGTGGTGCGGGCCGTGCGCCGCCCTACCCGGCCGACCCGCGGCTCGCAACTGCGGCGCCTGGACGGCAAGGCGCGAAGCGGCCGCATCAAGGCGCTGCGCGGCAAGGTCGGCGACTAGCGGCCTTGCCTGGATGGGTGAAGGCAGCCGCGGTATGATCGAAGGACTTGCTCAACCGTTTTCTTGGACGGCATGAATCCATTCGACCTTTCTCCTTCCCTGCATGCGGCACTGGACCGCCCGGTCTGGTCGTCCCTGAACGGCGGCCACCGCCATCTCGCCCTCGGCGGGCCGCTGGCGCAACGCTATCCGCGCGACATCGGACCCTTCGCCGCGCTGGCGAACGAGGATCTGCCTGCATGGAGGGCGCTGGCGGAGCTGCTTCTGCCTGGCGAGGCGGCCATGCTGGTCACGCCCGGCGCCGCCGAGGCGCCGGCCGGGGCCGGGCTGGTGGCCACGCCGCTCGAGCCGGTACTGCAGATGGTGGCCACGCGCGCGCTGCCGCCCGCTTCCCTGTCCTTCGAGATATTGGGCGAAGCGGAAGCCGAAGCGATGCGCCTGCTCGCCGGACTGACCAATCCGGGACCGTTCGCGGCGCGCACCCATCGACTTGGCGAGTTCATCGGTATCCGCGAAGGCGGGGAGCTGGCCGCGATGACGGGAGAGCGGATGCGCCCGGATGGTGCGATCGAGGTGAGCGCCGTCTGCGTGCATCCGGCGCACCGCGGCAAGGCCTATGCGCGCCACCTGCTGGCGGAACGGACCCGGCGCATCGCGGCTGGCGGCCACCTGCCTTTCCTGCATGTCTATCCCAGCAACCATGGGGCAATCGCGCTGTACGAATCGCTGGGCTATGTGGTGCGCAATCAGTTGCACCTGACGCGGGTGATGCTGGGCGCCTGAAGCGTTCAGGTGCGCAGGAGCTGGAGCAGCTGCTCGATGCGGTAGGGCTTGGCGAGGAAGAGACGCTTGAGCGGCTGGCCCCGGGTCATGTCCGGCGCCATATAACCTGATGCCAACACGACCTTTACCTTGGGATAGTGCTCGTCGATTTGCTCGGCCAGCTCGAGGCCGTTCATGCCGGGCATCATGACATCGCTGACCACGGCGTCGATGTCGGGATGGGCGGCCAGCATGAGCAGGGCGTCGGCGGCCGAATAGGCGACGATGGCCTCCATTCCGTGGGCGGCCAGCAGGACTTCGGCCATGTCCGCGACGTCGTGCTCGTCATCGACGACCAGCACCTTGCGGACGCGGCCGACCTCCTCCCCCGCATCCTGCCTGGACGCGCGGACGCCGCCGGGCCCCAGGGGCGGCGCCCCCTTGCCCGTAAACATGCGGCTGTACATTGCTCCAAACACTTGTCCTCCGTCGTGGAATGGCTGGCTGTCCGCGCATGGCCAGGCATGCGGCGGATGGACATAGTATCGGTCAAGTTGGGTAATCGAAGCGCCCGGTTAACGATAAGCATGATCGTGGGTGGCCGGCGGGGAAGCGCCTATGCACGGCTGATAGTCAGGGCGGCAGCTTTGGCTGTGCATACCCCATGTCTGCCCGGCGCAGTGCCGGCCGCTCGAGCATGCGCATGCGGTCTTCCCCCGTGCCGCCGGCTCCGGGATAGCGCAGGGGAAAGCTGTTGATGACAGTCAAATTCTTTTGGCAGCATCAGGGTAAGGTGGCCGCTTGACTTTCATGCGCGCTACGGCCGCAGGCCATCGGAGGCAATCAATGGGCGAAAGCCAGGAAATCGCGGTCGGTGCCGCGCTGTCAGCGTTCAGCGGCGCATCTCAACACAATCGACTCATGCGGCTCGACTTTCCATTCAAGGACGGGCCACCCGCGATCCTTCTGCCTAACAAGCTGGTCGCTCATGAAGAAGTCTCGCGCGGTTTCCGCTTCGATGTCGAGGTGCTGTCGGACGACCCGCGCATTCCGCTCAAAATAATGATGGGCCGGATGGTGACCATCTCCCTGGTGAGGGAAGACGGATCGCTGCGCTACTTCAACGGCTACATCACCGAGTTTCGTTTCCTGCGCGCGGATGGCGGTTTTGCTTTCTACCAGATGCTGCTCGAACCCTGGCTCACCTTCGCGCGCCTGCGCAAGGACAACAGGTCGTTTCACAATAAAAGCGTGCTGGAGATCACCGAGGAAACGCTGAAGCATTATCCCCAGGCTGACTGGCACATGGTCAAGATCGACGAATCGAAACTGACCGTCGCCAACCAGTTCAACGAGACCGACTACAACCACCTGCACCGGCGCTGGGAGGCGCTTGGATTGCACTACTGGTACGAACACAGGTTCGATGGCCACAAGCTCATGATTTCGGATAACAGCTTTCAGGCCGAACCGATCGACGAAGAAGCGCACTGGATCTCGTTCCACGACAACGGCGGCTCGCGCGAAGACGACGGCATTCACGAGTGGACGGCGATCCGGCGGCTCGGTTCGGGCAAGACTACGCTCGCCTCGTTCGACTACAAGAATCCTAGAGCGCAACGCGTTGAAGCCGCTTCAATGAACCAGCAAGGCGACGTCTCTCCCTACGAAATTTACGAGGACACTGGTACCTATGGCTTTCGCCTGTATTCCGACGGCGCACAGCTGGCGGCGCGACGCATGGACGAGGCGGACAAGGATACGCAGTACTTCGAGGCGGCGGGAAATGAGAGGTGCGTGCTGCCCGGCCGCACGTTCAAGCTTGGTGGTCACTTCAGCGCCGAGCCGCGCTCGCGTCGATACGACGCCGAACCGCGCAGCAGCATCGAGAACCGCTTCTACCTGATCCTGTCCGCCGACCATGAGGTATTGAATAATTATCAGGCAGGCACAGGTAGCCCCTCGCATTACGAAAACCGGTTCACGTGCATCCGCCAAGACATCCGCTGGCGCCCCGGCCGCAACTACCATAGCGAGCCCGTTATCCATACGGGGCTGCATACCGCCATCGTCGTCGGTCCGGCAGGCGCCGATATCCACACGGACGGCTACGGACGCGTCAAGCTGCAGCTTCACTGGGACCGGCTGGGCAGCTATGACGAAAAGAGTTCACCCTGGATCCGGGTGATGACGCAGGCGGCCGGCAGCGAATTCGGACAGATCCGTTTGCCGCGCGTCGGCGAGGAAGTGGCCGTTGTCTATCCCAATGGGAACATCGACCATCCGCTCGTCCTTGGCGCCCTCTACAACCACGAACACATGCCGCCGTGGTCGCTGCCGGAGCAGCAGTCGCTTGCCGGTTTGCGGAGCCGGGAGCTGGGCGGTGGAACGCGAGGCAATCATCTCGTCCTTGACGACACCAGGGAGATGATCCAGGCACAGCTGAAAAGCGATCACCAGTGCAGCCAGCTGTCGCTCGGCCACATCACGCGTATCGAGGACAATGCCGGCCGCAAGGATGCGCGCGGCGAAGGCTGGGAATTACGCACCGATGGGCACGGCGTGGCGCGTGCCGCCAAAGGGCTACTGATCACGACCGAAGCGCGGCAGATTGCGCGCGGGCCCATCAAGGACATGGGCGAAACGGCTAAACGACTGGATGCAGCGCAGAAGCTGCACGACGACCAGGCGACAGCCGCACTGCAGGGCCTGGCCCAGGAAAGTGGGCAGCAGCATGACGTTGCCGATGTGCTCAAAGCGCAGAACGACGATGTGCGCGGCACTGGCGAGCCCTTCCCCGAGCTATCCCAACCCCATCTGGTCCTGGCCAGCCCGGCCGGCATCGAGACGACGTCCGCACAGTCGACCCACATCGCCAGCGCCGAGCACACGGCGCTCACGGCCGGACGCAGCCTCTCGATCGCAACGGGCGAGAGCCTGTTCGCAAGCATCAAGCAGACCTTCCGTCTGTTCGTCCACAAGGCCGGCATGAAGCTGATTGCAGCGTCCGGAAAGATCACCGTGCAGGCGCATGACGACGACATCCAGGTCATCGCCAACAAGGTCCTGTCCCTGATCAGCCAGTCCGACTGGGTCGACATCAAGGGAAAGAAAGGAGTGCGGCTGCACGACCCCGAGGCCATGGTCGAGATCACCGACCGCATGCAGGTATTCGCGCCCAAGCCGGCGCTATTCCACGGCAACCTGGAGACCCTCGCGCCCCAGAACCGGCCGCACCCATCATCGGAGCACAAGATCAACATCGGCGAGCCGAAGACGCCTGACGATCCGAAGCAGCTGCTCTTTTCGCTGCAAACCCATCCGGTAAACGGCCGCCCATTTGCCAACGTTCCCTACTCCCTGTTCAAGGGCGAGACCAAAGTGAGGGATGGCATCACCGATGACATGGGCCTGATCGCGGTCGAGCACGAAGCAGGCCCGGCCGACTACCGTGTCGAGTTTCCGAACGGCGAAATCTACGCCCTCGCCGCAGTTCCGCAACCCGCACCTGCCAAGGCGCCGAATCACCGCGAACAAGCTTTATCCAACATGGGTGCGCGGGCGATCGATGGCTCGACCGAGAGCCGCGAGCATCTCTGACAATCGCACCAACCGATCCCTGAAGGAGGCCGCATGGCTGATCCAATAAAGCGCACCGAAAAAGTCCATATTGACGAGCTCAGCTGCAAGGCCACCAGTACGGTGCAGTGGTTCCTGGAAAACCGCAGCACGACCCATCCCGTCACCCATAACAACGAGCTCAAGGTCTTCATTTGTGGGGAGACGGCGTTTGCGGACATCGCGGAGAAAATCAAAGCGGCCAAGCATTCGATCGATATCTGTTGCTGGGGGTTCGACCCAGGCATGGAACTGGTGCGTGATGAGGGGAAGAAGACCTGGCCGCGCGGGGAAACGTATGGCGACCTGTTGATTGCCGCGGGCAAGGGCAAGCCCAAGGTGAGGATCCGCTTGCTGGTCTGGTATACCCCGGGCGTCAGCGAATTGGCTAAAAACATGCCGGGGCATTCCCATGGAACAAACCCGTGGCGCTATGTCAGCGGCAGCACCGAAGCCGACCAGATCGGGGCCAAGCGCAGCGTCGCTTTGCTTCAGGAGAAATACAGGACACCTGCAGTGACGCTGCGGGCCGTGGGGACTCCGGCGCGGGGGGGCGGTGCGGTAGGTACCATCACGCCGGAATCGCTCTCGGCAATGGCACGCGAGGAGTATTGTCATAGCTGGTACAAGGCGGCTTTCGCTGGCCTTCTTACAGGTATTAGTATCCAGACTCGCGCCGGCGCCCCGGCGTTCATCGAGAAAGGCCTCGCCAGCGAAAAATACAAACCTGGTGGCCTCGGTGAACTGGAAGTCGAGCGAAAGGGTATGGTCTGGGCCGGCACTCACCATCAGAAAACGCTACTCATCGACTACGACTACATGGGCGGCGCAAAGGCGGTTGGCTATGTAAAGGGACTCAACTCGGTGACGGATTATTGGGATACCGAGGACCATCTCCTCGAGGACCCGAAGCGCGAGTGTGCCGGTGAGCGCGAAGCCGGCGAAGCCGTGCAGGTAGCGAAGGGGAAAAAGGCGGATGCCGGTTTCAAGACTTTCAAGCCCTATCGGGACTACGCCTGCCGCATTTCCGGCGGCGCGCTCGCCAGCGTATACGCGAACTTCGTGCGCGCCTGGGGCCGGGCCGGTGGGGACACCATCTGCGACGACCTGGAGACCATCCCCTCGGCACTGAAGCGCAAGGGCATACCGGGGGCGCATTCGTCGATCCAGATCGTCCGCACCCAGCCGGAGGAACAGGACAAGACCGCCAAGGAAATGTATTTCCTGGCCACCGACACGGCCGCCAACGCGACCGGTTACCTCTACATCGAGAACCAGTACTTTCAGTATCAGGAATGGGCGGAGCGCCTGATCCAGGCGCGCAAGAACGTCATGGCCCGCTGGAAAGCTGCGAGCCCCGCTGCCGGCAAGACCAAAGGCGATATGCCGCTGCTGCACGTGTTCATCGTCATGCCAGTGGCAGAACGCGGTCAGATGGTCCCACGCACCTATGACACCCTTGCCGTGCTCGGCCAGCAGGCTGGCATGACCGGACAGTCGGAGTTGATCGACAAGGAGAACAAGCGCGTGCATACCGGCGTGAGCCGCGACGACATGGGTAAGCCAACTGGCGCGGTCTACGCGAAACCAACGGTCGTCGAATACGCCAACGGCATCGACAAGCCGAGCGTCGCTGCACTTGAACAGAAGTATGGCCTGAAAGTAGCCGTGGCCATGCTGCAGTCCAGCGGTTACGACCAACGCCGCGTCCGTTACCGCGAGATCTACATCCACTCGAAACTGCTGCTGGTCGACGATTCCTTTTTCAGCCTGGGCAGCGCGAACCTGAACCAGCGCAGCATGGCGGTCGACAGCGAAATCAATCTGGCGACGAACGATGCTAGGCGGGCGAAGGATTTGCGGCAAAAGATCTGGGGCAAGCTGAGCGGCGGTACGGTCGATGGGAAAAATGGTTCGCCTGCGGAGATTGCAGAGGCATTCGGTGACTGGACAATTACTATGAAAGTTAATTTGCAGCGGAAGCTCGAATCGCAGCCCATGACCGGCTTCTTGTTGCCACTCCAGGACAACCGCAGCGCCACACTACGGTTGGGCTGACGATGAATCGTTCCCTACTCCGTCAACTGTCCACCGTCCTGCTGGCGGCATTATTGATATTTTGTCTTTTCAAGGGGTTCAGCGTGGCACACGGCCAATACAAAACGATCCAGGACCTGCCCCGTAACGAAGAACTGCCTCTCTTCGATCCGCACCGGTCCGGCTTCACCTGCGAGATCGAAGCGACCAAGGTGCCGCCAATCGACGCGCAAGCCGACGCCTGGTTCCGCGAGGCCCAGGCACTCGATGATCCGGACATCTGGGAAGAGGACCGCGACTACAAGAAGATCGTCCAGCTGACGCGCCAAGCGGCGGAACGGCGGCACTGGAAAGCCATGCTCAACTTGGCCACCCTGTACCTTGAAAAACGCGATCCGCCGCACGGTGAAATGGAAGCGCTCGCGTTGGTGGAACAGGCAATGCGGCTCGGCATCCCGGCCGCCTACGACCGGATGGGAACCTACTACATGAACAGTGTCGGGGTGCCGGGTGACGCGACCAAGGCATTCGCGTTCTGGCAAAAGGCAGCAGAGATGGGCAATCCGCACGCCATGGGCTACCTGGGCGAAAAGATGTCCTCGACGTGGGATATCCCCAACGAGGGATACTGGGCAAACATTCCGGTCGCGACCAAGATGCTGGAGTGTGCACTGACTCAAGGTTACGGCCCAGCTGCATATAGATTGGCGAATCTTCGAGGATGGCCGCGTGCAGCAGACAGCAAGATCGCAGGACCGCGCACAACCGAGACCAGAGCGTTAGCGCTGATGACTTTACACACAGGTGTGATGTTTGGCTGCTCCGACTGCGCGCTTCATTTATCCGTAGAGTTCCGTAATCCACACGATCTAGCCGACATGATCGTCCCGCATCTCGATAAGGCCCGATCCGAGCGCTATGTGGTACTTCACAATGCTCTCAATCTCAATCCTCTGCTCCGTTTCCCCAACTTGGACAAGGTGCTTCCATTGCCGCCCGCAGCGTTGCCGCCGTGGGATGGCGACAAGCGGACGCTCCTCGATGCCGCAAAAGGCGTGACGCCCCGACCGTCGGAACCCAAAGCAAGCACAGCCTCGCAGCGACAAGGCCGGCAGCACCTCGACGCCGCCTATGAGCTGCGCCCAAGCGACGACAAGACGACCGAAGCGGAAGCACCTTTCGCGGGATACTGGCAAGCGACGGCACCGAACGAGCCGGAGCAAGTGCAAGCCTGGCTCGCCGGCATCCCACCCGGCCTCTACCGGTCGGGAGAAACATTCGACCTTCGACGTTATCCGCAAGAGATGGGCGGCAGGGCGATCCAGGGATTGGTGTGGCAGCACTTTCTCACCATCCGCCACAACCACGGCGCGGTCGAACCGCTGGCCGCCGCGGGCATGGCGCGCGAAGTTGTACCCGTAGAAGCGCACCGGGCCTGCGATGCGCGGACACCATGCCCGCAGACCGGCACGTGGCAGCCGTGGCTCCCGCTTGAACATCCACTGCGACATGCAATCAACCAGCCGTGGCGCCAGGCTTGGGTCACGACCGGCGAGGCGTTTCCCGATCTGCACAATGTTGACCACCTTCAGATTGATCCGGACGTCTTGAAGTGGTACCTGCTGGATACCGTGGAACCCAAATTGGCCTAATCCGTGAACTCGCTCGCATTTGCCCGATTCCTATGTATCGCCCTCGGACACGACAAGGACCAGTCATGAAGCACATGGGCCGCGGCGTCATCCGCCTCAATGACAAAACCGATCACGGTGGCCAGGTGATCTCCGTTTCATCCGGCACCATCGTAATGGGTATTGAGGCAGCACTTGCCGACGATATGACCTTTTGCCCCAAATGCAAAGGGAAGTTTCCCATCAAGCCGGACGGTGCCGGCGCCAAACACAAGGGGCGTCCCTACGCCTATGACAACGATCTCGCCGCTTGCGGTGCGAAGTTAATTTCTTCCGTATAAGGCGCCGATCGACGGGGCGACTCTAGACGCCAAGACCGTGACGCTGAATTGCGTGGTAACCGCTTCGCTTTCGATTGGGTTACGATCTGAACGACACACCACACACCACCTTACAGCCGTGATAGGCAACGGGCGCGCCGTCGACAATATTCGATTGGGCCCCTTGCGCTATCGGGAATACCCCCCTTGCACTTCGGGCATAAGCACATCTCGCCCATCCTTAACAGCTATCCGAACAGCCCATGCAAATACCAGCGCGGCTCGGCATCCACGCCGGACCCGACAATGCGTTCGCGGTAGATCCAGTACAGCGTATGGTCCTGTCCTTCCGCGATGAAATAGTCGCGCGTTTGCGTGTCGCTCCACCAGCCCGCCTCGATGCGTTCTGGTGTCGAGGCAACCTTGAGCGGAGAACCATAGAAGGGCCGGTGGTTGCGCATCAGCAGTGCGATCGGCTTGGCCAGCAGCCAGCTCGGGCGCGGCAGGCTGGTGACGATCGGCGGCAGGCGCGCCGCGCGCTCGGCGGGCCGCACCTTCTGCTGCACCGGCACCCATTCGTTGGCGACCTCGGGCCGGTAGTCGGCTTGCGGCAGCGCCTGCAATACGTTCTCCGGCCCCAGGCGCGCCACCAGCAGCTCGAGCATGCGCATGCGGTCTTCTTCCGTGCCGCCGGGCTCGGGGAACAGCGACTCGGTGGGCGGCGCCATCGCCCGCACCTGCAGCGCTTCCAGCGCCAGCCCGATCACGGGTGCGGGCAATTCCTGCTTGGCCAGGCGTTCCTTCAGGAGGCGCATCAGGTGCTCGTCGCGCCAGGTGGGCTCGGCCAGGACGATCTCGAGCGGCGTGGGCGGCATCGCCACCCGGCCCCGTTCGTGTTCCAGCAGCAGGGTGATGCGCTCGACCGCCAACTGGCGCGCGCACAGCCAGCCGACCAGCTGCAGCACCAGGTGCCCGGCGCCGGCCAGCAGCAGATCGCTCTGCTCGATGCGGTCGAACAGTTCCAGCCGGGCGCGAAAGCTCTCGGGCGGAGCCACCCAGTCGAACAGTTCCGGACACAGGCCGTAGGCGGCGTCGAGCATGTCGAGCAGCTCGCGTCCGCAGCGGCGCTGCAGGCCGGGCCGCGGCAGGCGCCGCAGCTCGCCCAGCCGCTCGCAGCCCAGCCCTTCGAACCAGGCCGCGTACAGCCGCGCCGGCGGCAGCAGCGCCACCGGCAGGCGGTCGAGCCGGCGTTCGAGCGAGGCCATGCGCAGGGAACGCCCCGGCACGCCGCCGCCGTGGCCGCCGCTACGCCCACCCTGCCCCTGCCGCTGCCCGCCGTAACGCGCCAGCAGCCAGGCCGCGCGCGCCGTGGGCGCACAACTGACCGCGGCGCTGAAACCGAGCGCGCGCAGGCTGGCGCGGACCCGCGCGCACAGGGCGCGGATGCCGCCGAACAGGCGCAGGCTGGCGCCGATGTCCATCAAGAGCGTCGCCTCTTCGGCCAACGCGACCTGGGGCGTGTACTGCAGCATCGCCAGCGCCACCGCGTCCAGGGCCTCGGCCTCGCGCGCCGGGTCGCGCTCGTGCAGGCGCGCCTCGGGCATGAGCATCAATACGCCGCCGCGGCGCATGCCGCGCGCCACGCCCGCCGCACGCGCCGCCGGAGAGAGCGCCAGCACGCGCTCCTGCTCCAGCACGACGCTGCCGGGATCACTGCACCAGCTGGGGCTGAAGACCTCGAGCGGCAGCTGGGACAGGGACAGGCCGATCCACAAACGCATGTCGTTGCAATAAAGAAGGAGTGAGGGGCAGGAACAGCGGCGCGTCGCGCTGCGGTCCCCGGCGTTTGACGAAGTCGATGCTCATGCCGCCGGCCGCCGGGCGCAGCGCCAGACGCAGGGGTGCGGGCGAAGCGTCTTGCGCCGCGGCCAGCGGGCGCAGCATGAAGAACAGGGTTTCGCCATGCTGGGCCGCCAGGTGCAGGCGGCGCAGGCTTTCGCCGCGTGCATGGTTGGCCCAGAACAGCAGGGCGCCGCAACTTCCGCTGCGCAGCACCTGCTCGGCCGCCCACAGGGCGTCGGCGCTGCGCGTCGTACGCAGCCACAGCAGTTGCGAGGGCGGCAGGCCGAGCGCGGCCAGCGCCAGGGCTTGCGGCGGATGCGGCGGCTGCAGCAGGACGATGCGGCGCTCGGCGCAGGCCTGCAGGGCCGGGCGCAGCAGGCGCATCTCGCCGATGCCGGGCTGCTGCTGCAGCAGTTCGACGAGGGTGCCGAGCGGCCAGCCGCCGCCGGGCAGCTGGGAGGTGAGCGGCGCATGCCCCGTATCGACGCAGCGCGTGCTGCCCCGCGCCAGCTGCGACGCCCGCCAGAGCGCGGGGTGCAAGGCCTCAGGCGCAGTGGAGATGGATGTGCAATTCATGGGATGTTGGCAAAATATACTGTATAAACATACAGTACTCGCTGAGCCCGGATTTGGCAAGGTGTATTCAAACAGGCTATACCAGTCAGGCGATTGGTATTGACAGAAGCTAAAGGTGCCGAATGGCCCGAAAAGCCCGGACTGGCGCGGGAAACGTGGAATAATGTTGGCTTCTTCATTAGCAGCAAGACAATGACCAATCTGTCTCCCGCACGCCACGGAGTGTTTTCGTGACCACGATCCAGCTCGTCGGCGCCATCCTGTTCGCCATTGCCCTCGTCCATACCTTTTCCACCAAGCTGTTTCACTCCCTGGCCCACCGCCATCCGCGCCACGCCGGCCTCTTCCACCTGCTGGGCGAAGTCGAGGTCGTGTTCGGCTTCTGGGCCTTCGTGCTGGTACTCGGCATGGCCCTGCTGGCGGGCAGCGGCGCAGCGGTCGACTACGCCGAATCGCGTCACTACACCGAGCCCCTGTTCGTCTTCGTGGTGATGGTGATCGCCGCCTCGCGCCCGGTGCTGGACGCTGTGCGCGACCTGCTCGCCCTGCTGGCGCGGCTGGCCCCGGTGCGCACCGAGGTGGCGCTGTGCTGGCTGGGACTGGCCCTGGTGCCGCTGTCGGGTTCCCTGATCACCGAGCCGGCCGCGATGACGCTGGCGGCCCTGATGCTGGCGCCCCAGGTGTTCCGGCCCGGCATTCCCGAATGGATGAAATACGGCGCGCTCGGCGTCCTGTTCGTCAACGTTTCGATCGGCGGCACCCTCACCTCCTACGCCGCGCCGCCGGTGCTGATGGTGGCCGGCGCCTGGGGCTGGGACAGCGCCTTCATGGCCTCCACCTTCGGCTGGCGCGCCGCGCTGGCGGTCTGCTTCAACGCGACCGTCATCACCCTGCTGCTGCGCCCCCACCTGGCGCCGGGCGACAGGGTCGAAGACGTGCGCATGCCGCTCGTGGTGTCCAGCGTGCACCTGGCCCTGCTTGCGGGCGTGGTCCTGCTGGCCCACCATCCGGTGCTGTTCATCGGCCTGTTCCTGCTCTTCCTCGGCTATACCCAGGCCTATCCCAAGCACCAGTCGCCCCTGATCCTGAAGGAAGGGCTGCTGGTGGGCTTCTTCCTGGCCGGCCTGGTGGTGCTGGGCGGCATGCAGCAATGGTGGCTGCAGCCGCTGGTCTCGAACCTGGAGCCGACCGCCCTGTTCTTCGGCGCGCTGGCCCTCACGGCAATCACCGATAATGCGGCCCTGACCTACCTCGGTTCGCTGATCGAAGGCCTGTCCGACCACGCCAAGTACATGCTGGTGGCCGGCGCCGTCGGCGGCGGCGGCCTGACCGTGATCGCCAACGCCCCGAACCCGGCCGGCGCCGCCCTGCTGCGCGACGGTTTCGATGAAGGTTCGATCGGCATGGGCGGCCTGTTCCTTGGTGCGCTGGGCCCGACCTGCGTGGCGGCGGCGCTGTTCCTGCTGTAAGACCTGAAAGGGAAACGCAATGGACGACGACATCCTGCTGAGCAAGGCCGGCACCATCGAACGCTGCTGCCGGCGCGCCCGCGAAGAATACGAAAAGGACCCGACCACCTTCGTGAGCGACGTCACGCGCCAGGATGCCGCCACCCTCAACGTCATCCGCGCCTGGGAAGCGGCGATCGAGATGGGCGACTACGTGATCGGCAACGCCCGCCTCGGCCTGCCGCACGACGAGCGCGAAGTCATCACCCTGCTGGCCGAGCACGGCTGGATCGAGGCGCTTCTCGCCGAGGACCTCAAGCGCACGGGTGAATTCTGCCGCGCGGAGTGGGATTACCAGGAGGCGCCGCTGCCGGCGCTGGTGACGATCATCAAGCGCGGGCTGGATGATTTCGGGGTGTATGCGCAGGCGCTGGTGGCCGGCGCGGGAACGCAATCGTAGGGTGGACGGGGTACTTCAGGCCAGTGGCCTGAAGTACGAACGTCCGCGCGTTCAAACAGTATGTGAACAGCATGGATCGCATCCATTCACGCCGGAGTTGAACGCGCGGACGGCAGAGCCGTCCACCCTACGGATCAGCGGTAGGACATGTGCGCGGGCACCGCAGGCTTTTGCGTCGACAGCGCCACGATCGCACTGCCGGCCGCCACCACCAGCGCATCCTCGATCAGGCCGCTCTTGGTCTGCCCGATCTTCGCCATCGCCTGCTTGCGGCCGGCCAGGGTCAGGTAGGCCAGCGGCACGGCGGTGGCGATCGCGACGGCCGCGCCGGCCTTTTCCTTTCCGCGTGGGGCAAGGGCTGCACCCGCGATTCCCGCGCTCATCACGCGCGCCAGCAGGCCCATGAAGACCGTGCGGTCGGGCGCGGTCTTCATCTTGTCGCCGGCCAGTTCACCGAGACCCATGGCCAGGGCGCCGTACTTGAACATCGGACGGTCCAGCAGGAACAGTTCTCCCGGGGTCTTGCGATGCGCAAGGCGCGCCGTCGCGATGGTGGCCATGGGCGTCATCGACCGCGCGCTGGCGACGGCGCCGATCAGGATGGAGGACAGCAGGCTGCGCATATTCATGTATTGTTACTCCTTATCAGGTTGGAATTCCCCGGGCCGATACGGCCTGGGGCTCGGGCTCGTGCACATCGTCCACGTCCACCGGCTCGGCCGCGATCTTCTCGTCCGCCAGCGCATGGTCTTCCGCGTCGGCTTCCAGTCCTTCCTGCTCCATGCCGTTGGCGCGGTCGTAGGTGAGCTCGACCAGCATCGGGAAATGGTCGGAGCCGAAGGACGGCAGGCGCCGGATGAAGGACAGCGTGAAGTGCTGGCTGTGGAACAGGTGGTCCAGCGGCCAGCGCGCGAACCAGAAGCCGGCGTGGAAGGTGTTGAACATGCCGCGCCCGATACGCGGGTCGAGCAGGCCCGAAATCTTGCGGAACAGCCGCGTCGTGGTCGACCACGCCACATCGTTCAGGTCGCCGGCGACGATGACCGGGGTATCGAGCCCCGCCACGCTCTTGGCGACCACCAGCAGCTCGGCGTCGCGCTGGGTCGATTCCTCGTGCTCGGTCGGGCTGGGTGGCGTCGGGTGCAGGAAGTGCATGCGCACCTTGTGGCCGGATTTCAGCGTCACCAGGGTATGCATGGAGGGAATGTCGTCCTCCACCAGGAACTGGATTTCGCTGTCCTCGAGCGGCAGGCGCGAATACACGTGCATGCCGTACAGGTTGTCGAGCGGGCACTTGATCGAATAGGGATACTCGGGGTCGAGCACGTCCAGCCGCTCCTGCCACCAGGAATCCGTTTCCAGGGTGACGAAGATGTGGGGCTGATGCTCGCGGATCAGGGCGACCAGCCCGGCCGCGTTGCGGTTCGGGGTCAGGACGTTGGCTGTCAGGATGCGGATCTGGCGGTCGGGGACGGCGCCCACCGACATCTTGACTTCATTCGGGAAGGGCCTGGTGTAGGGAATGATCCACCAGGCCTGGTAGGCCAGGCAGGCGACATTCACCAGCGCCAGCAAGTGGAACAGGCTGTCGTCCCAATCGAGGAAGACGCCTTGCGCCACCAGCACGCCCAGCGACAGGATGGCCAGCTGCAGGCGCGGGAAGTCCAGGTCGCGGATCCACCATTTCGTACAGTGCGACAGCGGCAGCAGCGTGGCGCAAACGATCAGGGCAACGAGAATCTCGAAGGTCGGAAACATGGGGCGGCAGTGGACGGTTAAATACTCGTAACGAAATGCAATGTAACGAGCATGCACCGTCCTAAGGCGGCAGTCTGTGCGCTAGCGTGCACAACGCGACGCCACCCGCTCCGGCCGCCTAGTCCAGACGGCCGACCAGAATCAGGGACAGCGGCTTGCCGGTCTCCGGATGCAGCGGCTCGCGCATCTCGACCACCTGCAGGCCGTGGACTGCAAACAGGGCGAGCCAGCTTGATACCGTTCGGAAATACCATGGCGGCGCGTCGGCGAAGCCGCTGTTGAAGCCGGCCCAGCTGCCGCTGCGCCAGCCATCCACATAGGCGGCGTCGCCACAGGATGCCACAGGGTGCACCGTCTGCACGAGCAGGCTCCCGCCCTTGCGCAGGTAAGTCGGTGCGGCGCGGAACAGGCCGTCGACGGCCTCCTTGCCGATGAGGGAGAAATTACACACAGCCAAGTCGACGCCGAGAGCGAGCTCGCCAGCCGCGATCTGCTCGTAGCTCAGCTGCCGGAACTCGCCGCCGCCGGCCAGCCGGGCCGCTTCCACGAGTTCGGGCACGGCGTCGACCCCGACCATGCGCACTTCCGGCAACGCCCGCACCAGCCAGCCCTCCCCGCAGCCGAGGTCGACCGCCGTGCGCGGCTGCCGGGCGCGCACCGTATCGACGATGGCGGCGTTGGTGACCAGCACGCGCGAGGCGATCTCGTTCTCGCGTACGGCCGTCACCCAGGGATCGGCATTACGGGACCAGGAAGCGAGGACGGCGGCGTCGGTATGCGATGACATGCGTATCTCCAGGAAGTTCCTCGCATTATGCATGGCTGTGTCGTATTACAGAACCTTACATAAAAACCACCTCCTGCCGCCTTCTCAACCGTTGCTCCGCCTTGTACCATAGACGCTGTCCAGAACAAGCAAGAAAGAGCACCATGAACTTCAGCACCATCCTGCGCGCACTTGGCCTCGCGGCCTTCGCGGCCGCCGCCGCCGCCCCGGTCCAGGCCGACAGCTTCACCTCCTCGGCCTCCAGCGCGGGCTCGGCCTCCTCGGCCAGCATTTCCGACAGCATTTCCGACTCATTCGGCAGCTCCAGCAATTCGGGCGAAGAAAAGCGCGTGGCCGCGGGCGAGTACCGCGTGATCAACGTGGCCCAGGCACCGGCCAGGCCGGACGCCACCCGCATGACGCTGCGCGCCACCGCCGCGGGCGCCGCCCGCGAATTCCACCTCGATGTGCCGAACCGCGCCCTGGCCGCCCGCCCCGTCGCCACCGGTGAACTGGTGCAGGTCAGCGAACGCGCCTACGGCTACGAGTTCGCCCACGCCGACACCAGGCGCTCCTTCTTCCTGGCCCTGCAGGACGACTGGTACCGCGAACTGGGCTCCCGCAAAGTCACCATCTAGGAAATGCTGCTGCGCTCCCTCGCCGCCGCGCTGCTCCTGACGGCGAGCGCGGGCGCATGGGCAGGCCTGCCCACCTTCTGCGAACGCGAGACCGATATCTCGGCCGCCGAACAGGACCGCGTGCTGCGCTTCGCCGGCGCCGTCAAGGACGAGTTGAACCGTTCCGGATCGCGCGTCGCCGTGATCGCCCGCGCCGGGCTCGACCTGAGCCGCTTCGGCCTGCTCTACTCCCACGCCGGCATCGCCCTGCGCGACAATCCCGGCGGCCGCTGGGCCGTGCGCCAGCTCTACTACGCCTGCGAGGAATCGCGTCCCCAGCTCTTCGACCAGGGCATCTCCGGCTTCGCCCTGGGCGCCGACGCGCCCAGCCGCGGCCACATCGCCCTGCTGTTCCCGCCGGAAGACCAGGCAGCGCCGCTCGAACAGGCCGCGCTCGACAGGCGCCTGGCCCTGTCCCTGCTGGCCGGCCAGTACAGCGCCAACGCCTATGCCTTCGGCACCCGCTACCAGAACTGCAACGGCTGGGTGGCGGAGCTGATCGCGAGCGCCTGGGGCCGCCTCGACACCAATGAACATGCGCGCGAGCATGCCCAGCAATGGCTGCGTGAGCAGGGCTACACGGCAGGTCCCGTGAAGATTCCCTCGCACTGGATGATGTTCGCCGGGCAGTTCGTGCCCCTGGTGCACCTGAACGACCATCCGCTCGAGGATGCCCATGCGCTGGCCCTGCACGTGAGCGTGCCGGCCTCGATCGAAGCCTTCGTGCACAAGCAGGCGCCGCAGACCCGGCGGGTCGAGCTGTGCCACGCCAACGGGCGCATCGTCGTGCGGCGCGGCTGGGAAGCGCTGGGCGCCGCCTGCGAGCCGGGGCCGGGCGACGAGGTCATTCCCATGGCGCCCTGACGCCGCCCGCCCCTATTTGCCGTTGATGCTCAGGATGTTGCCGTCCGGGTCTTTCAGCCAAGTCACCTTGAACCCTTCCGTCACGTAGAGCTCGCCCTCCAGGCGCATGTCCGGGATATCGTAACGTTCGAAGGTGGCGCCCTTGGCCTTCAGGCCGTCGACGATTTCCACGATGCGCTCGCCGACGTCCCAGGTGATGGCGGTGGCCTGGTTGGTCCCCGCATAGTCGGACCGGTAGACCTGGACCCGGGTGGTCCCGCTCCTGAAGATCAGGACATCGGGCTGAGGGCAGTCGCCGGGCTCGCCCTCCAGCAGCCCCAATACATTGCCGTAGAACTCGCGCGCCGCCTCGATATCGCGCACGCCCACCGTTGCAATCGCATCCGCATGTGCCAGCATGTTCGCCTCCACAAGATTGTCAGCTCCCATGTAAGGATAACCGCGGCAGCCACGCGCGCAAGCCACCTTCGGCAGAAAAACAAACGCCCTGCGCGAAGGCAGGGCGTCGGGGTAGAGGCCGGGACTGCTCAGGCCGCGGCGTTCCTGGCCAGCGCGCGCTGCACCGCGGGCGACACGGAATCGCGGCCACGGCTCATGCTGTACAGGGCCCAGAGATCGGCGCCATCGGCGCTGCGCGCGGCCGCCGGCGACGACCTGCGGAACAGGCGCGCGATGAAACCAAATGCGACACTGGCAACGTTGGCAGAAACCGGCAGGGAGCTGGACATGATGTTCTCTCAGGAAAATTATTGGATACCTCCAGTATGGTCGCTTCCAGTTAGAAATCAAATTGCGATCCATGATGATCGCCATTCACCACATGACTATCTCGACGGCGACCCTTTCGTTCCCTATGGAATTTGAACGAAGGCGGCCCACAGCGTTTGTCCAGACAGACGGACGTGCTGCGCCGACACCACAGCTGCATTTGTGCAAATGTGTTGTTTCCGCTACAATATCGCTCCGCTGGCCCAGGCCAGCCTGTCATTCACCCGCCCATACCACGGGCTCATCCAGAACACGGCATGCCAGGCCGACCGCTACCGGAGCCTGGCCGCCGCTGCGGCATGTCGCCATGCCCGCCCAACCCTGCCATTCCGGTTCGACTGCGCACCCTGTCGCGTCCCCGCCGGATGGCGCCGCATGCACTGACAAGGAGGCACCATGCAAATGCTCTGCTCTGCGGGCTTCATTTTCCTGATCGTCCTATGGGGCATTTTCGCCCCGGACAATATGGCGAGCGTATTCGACACCATGCTCGCCGCCCTCACCCGCAACTTCGGCTGGTTCTACCTCTGGGTCGTGCTCGGCCTGGTGCTGTTCGCGGCCTACGTCGCCTTCAGCCGCTACGGGCAGCTGCGCCTGGGCGGCGAGGACGACGAGCCCGAGTTCAGCATCGGCAGCTGGTTCGCCATGCTGTTTGCCGCCGGCATGGGCATCGGCCTGGTGTTCTGGGGCGTGGCCGAACCGGTCTCGCACTACGTCACCCCGCCGCCGGGCATCGCCGGCAGCACGCCGGAGGCGGCCAACGCCGCCATGCGCTACGTCTTCTTCCACTGGGGCGTCCATCCCTGGGCCGTGTACAGCGTGGTCGCGCTGGCGATTGCCTTCTTCCAGTACCGCCGCGGCGGCAACTCCCTGATCAGCACCGTTACCGAGTCGCTGCCCTGGCGTCCGGTGCGTGCGATGTCCGGCCTGTTCAACGGCCTGGCGGTGGTGGCGACCGCCTTCGGCGTCGCCGCCTCGCTCGGCGTCGGTGCCCTGCAGATCAACAGCGGCCTGCACGCCGTGTTCGGCCTCGAGATCGGCCCCACTTCGCAGGTCGCGATCATCGTCGTGACCGCCGCCATGTTCATCGCGTCCGCCCTCAGCGGCGTGGAAAAAGGCATCAAGCTGCTCTCGAACCTGAACATGCTGATGGCGGCGCTTCTCGCCCTGGTCGTGTTCCTGCTGGGGCCGACCGTCGCGATCATCGACACCTTCACCAACACCCTGGGCAGCTATGCCAGCGAGCTTTTCCGCATGAGCCTGCGCGCCACGCCCTTCCGCGACAGCAGCTGGGTCGCCAACTGGACCATCTTCTACTGGGCCTGGTGGATCTCGTGGTCCCCCTTCGTCGGCCTGTTCATCGCGCGCGTCTCGCGCGGACGCACCATCCGCGAATTCATCGTCGGCACCGTGCTGGCGCCCTCGCTGGCGGCTTTTGTGTGGTTCGCCATCTTCGGCGGCACCGCGCTCCACATGGAAATCTGGCAGCACGTGCCGCTGTCCGAAGCGGTCAAGGCCGACCTGGCCACCGCGCTGTTCGCGATGTTCGACGCCATGCCCTTCGGCCAGGCCATGTCGGTGGTCGCGACCCTGCTGGTGGTGATCTTCTTCGTGACCTCGGGCGACTCGGCCGTGCTGGTGCTCGGCATGATGAGCCGCGGCGGCGACCCGAACCCGCCTGCCCGCACCAAGCTGGTCTGGGGCGTGCTGATCGCCGGCATCGCCATCAGCCTGCTGCTGGCCGGCGGCATCGACGCGGTACAGACCGCCACCATCCTGTTCGCCCTGCCCTTCGCGCTGGTGATCGTGCTGATGGTGATCGCGCTCTGGCGGGCGCTGCGCGAGGACTGGCAGGTGGAGGCGCGGCGCGAGCGCGAGATCCGGCGCAAGATGCGCGAGATGGCGTCGCGCTAGCCACGGCCCGGGACAAGGGAGGCGCGCCCCGGTTTTGTTGAACTGGTATCATGCGCGTTTTCCGGACCCTGGCCCCGGACGCTGTCCGACAGTGCGCCCGGTCCCTTACCCTACAGAACATCAAGAATGAACACACCACACCAGCTGCCCGGCTTCTTCAGCCGGCTTTCGATCGCCTTCGGCGCCTTCTTCAAGTCGCTCGGCGACGCAGAATTTGCCGCGCGCGTGCGCGATGACGGTGTCGGCCCGGTTGCCGCACCTGCCCCCGCGCCTGCCCCTGCACCTGCGCCCGCGCCGGCCCCTGTACTGCGCGCCCCGACCGCCGAGTCGGCCCTGCAACTGCTGAGCCTTTTCCAGCGCGAGGCGCGCCTGATCGACTTCACCCAGGAAAATCTGGCCGCCTACTCCGACGCCGACATCGGCGCCGCCGCCCGCGTCGTGCACGAAGGCTGCGCGCGCGTGCTGCGCGAGCACTTCACGATCGAGCCGGTGCGCCTTGAGGCCGAAGGCGCGCGCATCACGCTGGAGGAAGGTTTCGACGCCGCCAGCGTGCGCCTGACCGGCAACGTGGTCGGCCAGGCCCCGTTCAAGGGCACGCTGTCGCACCGCGGCTGGCGCGCGAGCAAGGTCGCGCTGCCGCAACTGGCCGAGAAGCACGACGCGCGCGTGCTGGCGCCGGCGGAGGTGGAACTGTGAGCAGTCTCGAGAATGCACGCTACGCCATCGGCATCGACCTGGGCACCACCCACAGCGCCCTGTCCTATGTCGACCTGCAGGCCAGCGACGGCGAGAAGACCGTCGACGGCGTCCTGCCCGTGCCGCAGCTGACCGCGCCGGGCACGGTCGAGGCGCTGCCGCTGCTGCCCTCCTTCCTCTACCTGCCGCACCCGGACGAACTGGCGCCGGGTGAACTCGGCCTGCCCTGGAATGCGCAGGGCGAGGGTTTCGTGGCCGGCGAGATGGCGCGCAGCCGCGGCGCCACCACCCCGATCCGCCTGGTGTCCTCGGCCAAGAGCTGGCTGAGCCACCCGAGCGTGGACCGCCGCGCCGCCATCCTGCCGCACGACGCGCCGGAAGAAGTCGCGCGCGTCTCGCCGCTCGAAGCCTCGACCCGCTACCTTGCCCACCTGCGCCAGGCCTGGAATGCGGCGCATCCGGACGCGCCCTTCGATCAACAACAGGTCACCGTCACCATCCCGGCATCGTTCGATCCGGGCGCACGCGAACTCACCGTCGAAGCAGCCCGCAATGCGGGCTTCCAGCCGACCCTGCTGGAAGAACCGCAGGCGGCCCTGTACAGCTGGATCCAGGGCAGTAAAGGCGCCTGGCGCAAGCAGGTCAAGGCCGGCGACATCGTGCTGGTGGTGGACGTGGGCGGCGGCACCAGCGACTTTTCCTTGATCGCGATCCTCGAAGTCGAGGGCAAGCTCGAACCGCACCGCGTGGCCGTGGGCGACCACATCCTGCTGGGCGGCGACAATATGGACCTGGCGCTGGCCCACTTCGTGGCGCGCAAGCTGCAGGCCAACGGCACCCAGCTGGACGCCTGGCAGATGCGCGCCCTCACCTACGGCTGCCGCAGCGCCAAGGAGCACCTGCTGGCCGACGCCAACGCGACCGCCTGGCCGATCGTGGTGCCGAGCCGCGGCTCGAAACTCATCGGCGGCTCGATCCGCACCGAACTCACGCGCGACGAAGTCACGGCCTTCATTACCGACGGCTTCTTCCCGCGCGTGGAAGCCGGCGCACGTCCGGCCGTACGCACCCGCGCCGGCCTGACCCAGGTCGGCCTGCCCTATGCCCAGGACGCCGCGATTACCAAGCACCTGGCCGCCTTCCTGGCGCGCCAGGCCGGCGCCACCGCGGAGCTGGAAGGTTTCAGCGGCGCCGTCAACGCTGACCACAGCTTCCTGCACCCGAGCGCGGTGCTGTTCAACGGCGGCGTATTCAAGTCCGACATCCTGGCCAAGCGCGTGATGGAGACCATCAACGACTGGCTCTACATGGAAGGCGTTGAGCCGGCACGCATGCTGGAAGGCGCGGACCTGGACCTGGCAGTGGCGCGCGGCGCGGCCTATTTCAGCTATGCCCGCCGTGGCGGCGGCGTGCGCATCCGCGGCGGCACGGCCCGTTCCTACTATGTCGGCGTGGAGTCGTCGATGCCGGCGATTCCCGGCATGGAGCCGCCGATCGAAGCCTTGTGCGTGGCGCCCTTCGGCATGGAAGAAGGGAGCGAGCTCGAACTGCCGGGCCAGGAATTCGGACTGGTGGTCGGCGAGCCGGTGAACTTCCGCTTCTTCGGCTCGACCACGCGCCGCCAGGACCGCATCGGCGAAGTGCTGGACTTCTGGGGTCCGGACGAGCTGCAGGAACTGGGCGAGATCCAGGCGACCCTGCCGGCGGAAGGCCGTGTCGCGGGCGACGTGGTGCAGGTCAAACTGCACGCGCTCGCGACGGACGCGGGCACGCTGGAACTGGCCGCGGTGTCGCGTGAAGGCCAGCGCTGGAAGATCGAGTTCGACGTCCGCCAGCAGTGAAGTACCTCGTCAGCATCGACCTGGGCACCACCAACACGGTGCTCGCCTATGCTGCGCAGAACAAGGCGCAGGTCGAGCTGCTCTCCATCGAGCAGCTGGTGGCGCCCGGCGAAGTCGGAGGCAGCCCGCTGCTGCCGTCGATGCGCTACCACCCGCTTGACGAGGAGCTCGCGCCCGGTGAACTCCAGCTGCCGTGGACATTCGAAGACCCGGCCGGCGTCCCTCGCGTTGCCATCGGCCGCCTGGCCCGCATGCTGGGCGCGCAGACGCCGGGCCGGCTGGTGGCGAGCGCCAAGAGCTGGCTGTCCCACGCCGGCGTGGACCGCATGGCGCCCATCCTGCCCTGGGGCGCCGAAGATGCCGACGTCGCCAAGGTCTCGCCGGTGGCGGCCAGCGCCAGCTATCTCGCGCACCTGCGCGCCGCCTGGGACAAGCGCTTCCCCAAAGCGCCCCTGGCCAGGCAGCAGATCGTCCTTACCGTTCCCGCTTCTTTTGATGAAGGCGCCCGCGCGCTGACGCTCGAGGCCGCGCGCATGGCCGGCCTGCCGGAGCTGCGCCTGCTGGAAGAACCGCAGGCGGCCCTCTACGACTGGCTGTATCGCCACCGCGCCACCCTGGCCCAGGATCTGGCGCAAACAAGGCTGGTGCTGGTCGCCGACGTCGGCGGCGGCACCACCGACTTCAGCCTGGTCAAGGTGGAGTTGGGCGAGGACGGCCAGCCGCTGCTGACCCGCACCGGCGTCGGCAACCACCTGATCCTCGGCGGCGACAATATGGACCTGGCGCTGGCCCACCTGGCCGAATCGCGCCTGGGGAACGCCGAGCGCCTGAGCGCGAGCCGCCTGGCCCAGCTGATGGAACGCTGCCGCGCCGCCAAGGAACAGCTGCTGGCGCCGGATGCGCCGGAGCAGGTCACCGTCACCCTGCTCGGCGCCGGCGCGCGCCTGATCGGCGCCAGCCGTTCGGCCACCATCACGCGCGAGGACGTCAAGAGAATCGTGCTGGACGGCTTCTTCCCCCTGAACGAAGCGCAGGAAAGCCCGAAACGCGCGCGCGCCGGCATCGTCGAATTCGGCCTGCCGTATGCGAGCGACGCGGCGATCACGCGCCACCTGGCCGCTTTCCTGCGCCAGCATGCGCAAGGCGTGCCCGACACCCTGCTGCTCAACGGCGGCGTGTTCCGCGGCGCGGCGCTGGCCGAGCGCCTGGCTGCCGTGCTGTCGCACTGGCGCGGCGCGCCGGTGACCGTGCTGCACAACGACGATCCGGACGTGGCCGTGGCGCGCGGCGGCGTCGCCTATTCGCTGGCGCGTGCGGGCCAGGCGCCGTCGATCGAAAGCGGCTCGGCGCGCAACTACTACCTGCTGCTCGATGCCGAGAACACCGGCGACACGGTGCGCGCGGTCTGCCTGCTGCCGCGCGGCGCGCCGGCCGGCGAGGAAATGCGTCTGGCGGACCGCAGCTTCGCCCTGCGTCTGGGGCGGCCGGTGCGCTTCCACCTGGTCTCCTCGAACAGCGACCCTGGCGGCAGGCTGCCGCAGGCCGGCGAGCTGTTCGACCTGCCCGCCGCGGATATCGTGCGCCTGCCCGCCATCTCCACGGTGCTGAGAAGTACCCGCACGACGGACATCCCGGTGCAGCTGGCCACGCTGCTGTCCGAAGTCGGCACGCTGGAAGTCTTCTGCGTGGCCGAGGATGACCCGGCGCAGCGCTGGCGCCTGGAATTCCAGCTGCGCGGCGAGGAAGCCACATTGGAAGACGACGCCGCACTGCCGATGGAGCTTGACGAGGCGATCGCCCGCATCGACCGCATCTTCGGCAACCGCTCGCAGCAGGTCGACCCGCGCGAAGTGCGCCAGCTGCGCGCCACGCTCGAACACCTGCTGGGCGCGCGCGAGCGCTGGACCACGCCGCTGCTGCGCCGCCTGTTCGACGCCCTGCTGGCGCGCGCAAAAGGCCGCCGCAGGTCAAGCGAACACGAACGCGTGTGGCTGAACCTGGCCGGCTACTGCCTGCGTCCCGGCTTCGGCCACCCGCTCGACGAATGGCGCATGGAGCAGCTGTGGGCCATGTTCGACCTGGGTGTGCAGTACCACAAGGACAGCCAGGTGCGCGCAGAGTGGTGGACCTTGTGGCGGCGCGTGGCGGGCGGCCTGTCCACGGAGGCGCAACTGCGCCTGCTGGACGACTTCGCCTTCAACCTGCAGGCCGACGCATCCGAGCGCGGCCGCCGTCCGCTCACGCTGGTCGATGGCAGCGAGGACGACATGCTGCGCATGGGCGCCTCGCTGGAACGCATCCCCTCCGCCTACAAGGCCGAGATCGGCGACTGGCTGATCGAACAGATCATGGCCATGCCGGCGGGGCCGAAGATCGATGCCCGCGCCGCTGCCCGCTACGCACGCTACCTGTGGGCGCTGGGCCGCGTGGGCGCGCGCCAGTCCTTCCACGGCGCCGCGCACGAAGTGGCGCCTGCGGCATCGGCCGAAAGCTGGCTGGGCCAGCTCTTGCAGCTCGACTGGAAGAAGATCGAACCGGCCGGCTTCGCCGCCGCCCACATCGCCCGCATGACCGGCGACCGCTCGCGCGACATCGGCCAGGCGGTGCGCGAGGAGGTGCTGCGCAAGCTCTCCGCCAGCGGCGCCCCGCCCGCCTGGCCCGCGATGGTGCGCGAGGTGGTGGAACTCGACCAGGCGGTGGAAACGCGGATGCTGGGCGACGCGCTGCCGCCGGGCCTCAAGCTGCTGCGCTAGGCAGTGCTGCCGTCTTGCTGTTGGCCGCCCAGGCCACCAGTACGAACGCCAGGATGCTCATCGCTGCGCCGCCGAACAGCACGGCCGGATACGCCATGCCCGCATTCAGGATGGCCGCACCCAGCGCCGCGCCGATCGCATTGCCGAGGTTGAAGGCGCCGATATTGACCGACGAGGCCAGCCCGGGCGCTTCGCTCGCGGCGCGCATCACCCGCATCTGCACCGGCGGCACCAGGGCGAAGGCCGCGGCCGACCAGACGAACAGCCCGACGGCCGCGCCAGCCTTGGTGGCGGCCAGCCACGGGAAGGCGATCATCGTTGCGGCTTCCACCAGCAGGAAGAACAGGATGGTGCGGTCGACCGACCGGTCGGCCATCCTGCCGCCGATGGTGTTCCCGACCGTGAAGCCGACGCCGACCAGCGCCAGCATGGCGGTGATGAATGCCGGGGACGCCTGCGTGAAGGTCTGCAGTACCGGATTGATGT
>Ga0209023_10000979_pt1 | contig 40151 bp, 35 predicted proteins | sample LakOneMetagenome_FD_187468 | JGI IMG/M metagenome (GOLD analysis project Ga0209023, IMG submission 187468) | Freshwater and sediment microbial communities from Lake Erie, Canada (SPAdes) (version 2) | ecosystem: Environmental > Aquatic > Freshwater > Lentic | place: Lake Erie, Canada...
GGATGCGTAGGTCGATTTCGGGAAGCTCAAAGCCGATGACATCGAGGTCAAATCCGAGATCGACCTCGGACAAGGCCTTGAGTTGCTCGGCCAGAAGTCGGTCGTCCCACTCGGAAATTTCCGTCAACCGGTTGTCGGCGATCGCAAATGCACGCAGCTGATCCGGAGTGAGGTGCGAGAGGGTGATTGTAGGCACCTCAGTCCAGCCCAGATGCTGGGCAGCGAGCAGGCGTCCATGGCCGGCGATGACCTGCCGATCGTTATCGATCAGGATTGGGACGTTAAATCCAAAGGTCGTGATGCTTTTGGCCAGCTGCCGGACATGTTTGACCGGGTGCTGGCGGGCGTTTTTTGGGTCGGGAATTAGCTGATTGATCGCGAGATAAGCGATCTGAGCATTGCGAAGATGGGATTGGGAAAGGTCTTGTTGCATGGTGTCGTCCTGGTTGGTAGGGCGACACCTATTCCATACACGATTCCCTGTTCGAGCTATGGGGTCCTTTCGGATAGGCGCATTTCTGCTCCCACCTTGCGCACATATGCGGCGCTGACTTTCAGTCTGTGGGCGATTTGCTTAGCCGCATGCGGTGTGTCGAGACCCATTTCTCGCCAGGCCTGCTGGATGGCCCCGCGTTTTGATAACGCGATTCTGGCCTTGGCCGCTGCCAGAATCGGCGGACGACGCTTCGCTTTTGCCATCACCGTCAGGTGGTCCCGCTCCATCTCCTGAACCTGCCTAACATTGGGCGGTTCAAGGGAGCCGGGGCCCTTCTTCCCATCGGACCAGTACCGGCGCTGTCCGTCATATCCAATATCGCTGGTGACGTTCCTGGGAAGTTCCGGGTAGCTCAGGTGATAAACAGAACTGCTGATGCTTTTCGCCTCTTCCTCCGTGAATGGAATGCCACGCGCCCGCGCTTGCTTGATCGCATCAATCGCTTCTTCTGAAAGCTTCACGATCTTACGTTTTGGCATGTCTGCAATTCCAAAATTATAACGGCATGATCAAACGTTTCCGTTTCAGATTACGAGACAACTTTGAGCATTTGGATTGCTTGGCGCGTTGCCACCCAACCCGCCGCCAAGACTCCGACCTCTATGATGATGAGCGTCAATCCGACATTGGCCAAGATCGACCATTTTTCCCGCTTCACTGTTCGATATAAGAAGCACAAGCGAAGGCCGTACCCATCAACTCTTCGTCTAGCCTTGGCCATTCGCGCATCAACTGACTCGAATGCGACGCCTGCATAGCCTTCAATGAACTGAATGATATTTGCGGAAATTGCCAGTAAGAAGGTCAACGCACAGGCGTAAAAGACCACGGTGTTAAACCAATTCCTAAAATCAAAGTGATGGAAATCAAGCCTCACCCATAGAGTTAGGCCAAATGCCAACAACAGAATCTGCGGCGTGAGGTTCCGCAGAAACTCCAGAAAGAGTGGTCGTCCCTTGCCAAGAATTTTCATCGCACTGCAAACCGTATATGGAGGGTCAAGCAAGATCTTAAGTCCGATCTAACACGGCAATGTGCAGTTGCAACACGTTCGCTTGACTAGCCTGCGCAGAAGAGCGTCCATGAGTCCCTAGCGTCGTTTCCGCAGGCCCTCGATTTGCTTTAAGAGCGCCGCGGAGTCGGCGCCTAACAAACGGCAGACTTCCAGGAACTCAATGACGTCCAAACGGCGATCTCCGTTCTCCACCTTCGAGACAAACGATTGCGGTCGTCCAAGCTTGTCGGCCAACTGTTGTTGGGTCATGTCTGCCTCTTGGCGCGCCTCCACCAGAGCAGCGAGTAGCGCGCGGTAGGCCGTTTCATAGATGGATTTCAAGTCGGAAGGCCGGTTGCGGAACCGGTCTTCCAAGTAATCCCAATCTAGGTTTATCCCAATTTAGGATTATATTGATCCCGCCTTGCCCCACACCGGAAGCATCCAAGTTCATTCACCTCAACAGGGGACCACCCATGGCAACAAAAGAGATCTGTTCTAACTGCGGCTATGTCGGGCAAGCGAAGAAAGTGACCAAGGGCAGCACGCTCATGGAGTTGGTGCTCTGGCTGTGTTTCATCTTCCCGGGGCTGATTTATTCGATGTGGCGGCTGACCACGAAACACCTCGCCTGCCCGAAGTGCGGCGCCACTCAGTTGGTGCCCCTAGACTCGCCGCGGGGCAAGAAATTGCAGCAGGAATTCGGGCAATAAGGCCTGAGTTGACTGTCTGCCCGAGTAGAGCGTGCATAGGGGCAAGGAGGCCCATCTATGCCCAAAGTTACCGCCCCTGCTCTACCGCACTGGGATACGCTCAACGACCTGGACCGCAAAGGACTTGCTGCCACCTGGCAGCATGCCTTCGACCGCCCAATCCCGCCCAAGCTCTACAAGAACACCGTGGTGGCCTTGCTGGCCTACCGCCTGCAGGAACTCCAGTTCGGTGGACTCTCGCCGCAAACCCGGCGTTACCTGAACTCACTGCTGCCTCGCTCCAGTGGCGGTAAGGCTGCATCGCCCCCTCGGCGCCTCAAACCGGGCACGCGCTTAAAGCGCCTCTGGCAAGGCCGCACCTACAGCGTCACGGTGCTGGAAGAAGGCGAGTACGAGTACCTCGGCAAGCGCTACGCCAGCCTCTCGGTGATCGCCCGAACAATCACCGGCACCGCCTGGTCGGGACCCGTCTTCTTCGGTCTGAAGACGAAGGCCACTGCATGAGCCAGACCATCCGATGCGCCATCTACACCCGCAAGTCCACCGAGGAAGGGTTGGACCAACAGTTCAACTCGTTAGACGCCCAGCGCGAAGCCTGCGAGGCCTACATCGCCAGCCAGCGGCATGAAGGCTGGAAGGCATTGCCCAAGCACTACGACGATGGCGGCTACTCCGGCGGCAATACCCAGCGCCCTGCGCTGCAGGCCCTCATGGCCGACATCGTCTCCGGCAAGGTCGATCTGGTGGTGGTCTACAAGATCGATCGCCTGACCCGGTCCCTGATGGACTTCGCCAAGATGGTCGAGGTGTTCGACAAGCACCAGACCTCATTCGTCTCGGTCACCCAGCACTTCAACACCACGAGCTCCATGGGACGGCTGACCTTGAACGTCCTGCTGTCGTTCGCCCAGTTCGAGCGAGAAGTCACCGGAGAGCGGATACGGGACAAGATCGCCGCTTCCAAGAAGAAGGGGCTCTGGATGGGTGGCACGGTTCCGCTGGGCTATGACGTCAAGGACAAGGCGTTAGTTGTGAATCCCAAGGAAGCTGCTCAGGTCCGGCATCTGTTCCAGCGCTATCTGGTCTTGGGCAGCGTCAGCCTGCTCAAAGACGAACTGGATGCGAGCGGTGTGAAGAGCAAAGTCCGAACCGGCAATCACGCGAAGCGATCGGGCGGACGGCTCTACTCCCGCGGCGCGCTGTACTGGCTCCTGCAGAACCGCTACTACCTCGGTGAGGTCACCCATGCCGGCCAGCACTACCCAGGACAACACCAAGCGATCGTCCCCAGGGATCTATGGGAGAAGGTGCAGCAATTGCTAACCGAGAACCGACGTCGAGCCAAGCATCGGGAGAACGCTGTCAGCCCTAGCCTTCTCGCCAGCCGGATCTACCTTGCCAACGGCAAGCGCCTGACGCCTGTTCATACCAACAAACGCGGACAGCGGTATCGCTACTACACCACCGCACGCCCCAAGATCGGAGAACCCAAGCCCACCGATAAGAAGATCAGCCTCCCGGCCCATGACCTGGAGATTCTGGTCGAGCGGGAGTGGAAGGCGATGCTGGCCAGTGATGAGATTCCACAGCGGCTTCGCAAGCACTCTGATACCAGCGCGGAGGCGATGAAAAAGATTCAGCAGGTGGCTAAGCAATGGGCCGACCTACCCGTTGTCGAGAAGCAGAAGCAGCTAGAGGCCGCTCAGCTAGAAGTCCGGATCGGTGATGCGGAGATGGTGGTGTCCGCACACCCGGAGCAGATCGGCTTGCAGCACCTTTACCCGCTCGACGAACACAGCAGACGCAAGGTCGACAATGCACCGCTGAGCAGAACCGTGCCGATCCAGGTCAAAGTGGTGAACAAAGAGAAACACCTCATCGAGCTTGCCGATGACGCCATCGACAAGACCAAGGAACTCCAGCGCACACAGCTCCTGCAACGCATCGCACTGGGCCGCATCTGGATCGAGCAGTTGGTGCAAGGGGAAATGCAGTCGATGAAAGCACTGGCAAGTCGAGAGAAGAAGACCGACTGCTACATCTACGACATTCTCCGAGCCGGATGCCTTTCGCCAACCCTCGTCGATCGCATCATCAAAGACGAGTCGCAATGCGTTCCGCTGGAGGCTTTGATGAAACCACTTCCACTCTCGTGGAACGAGCAGAAAAGTTTGCTCAGCAGCTCGTGAAAGGTTTCTGCTTCTGACCAAGATCTATCTGCTGTGTAGCGCAGGGTTGGTCCGCACATGCAAACGTACTATGTGACTCCGCACACTCCTTAGATAGCCAAGCTGTTCACTGTGGCGAGCTAGGTTGGCGCTTGCCAGGAGTGCGCTGCTCAGCGCCGCTTGCCGAGCGCTCCGCTGGAGCTGTCGGTACGGCAATAGGAGGCAAGGCCGGATGAGGCGCGGCGGCCGGCGCATGTGAAGGCACACCGCCTGAGCGATCACTGTTCAGTTTGCCCGCAGCCACTTCCTTGTTCGTATGCGAACTAGGGTTAGGCGACGTGATTGTTTCGCCGAATACTTTGTGTCCACCCCAGAAAGCCAAGGCCACGAGTAACGCAAACACGAACCAGAAGGCCTGGTATCTTTTGGCTTGGCGCCTTATGTAGGCGCGGTTGTCCTTGATCGTCGGTTCGACTTGCTCTTCCAACTCCGTCGCGATCATGACGTGGGCATACATGCGCCTCAACAGATTGGTGGTGGCACTCGCGCTTTGCTCGAAACGACTGCTGGCATCTCGGCAAGAAGCCCATATGGCCAAGGAACTCAGCACAAGCAGTGCCGCGGCGATAAAAAAATACTCGATCGAGAAAATAACTTGGAGCCCGGTGTCTTTGAGGCCGTTGATCACTACGACGGTCAAAAGGAACGTCAGAATCACCAATACGCCATTGCGAATGGAATCAAGCAGCCCTTCCACGAGGGATTGGGTTTTGTGCGTCGATTCAGCGAGCAGCTCTGCGAGCTTGTTCCGTACCTCTAGGTAGGTCGCGATGTTTTCCTTGAGGTATATCTGGTAGTTGGACTGGATCGCATCCCAGATCTCGGGATGGGACGGCACCTCCTCGAGACGCTGCACGCAAAGCGAAATCACGTTGCGCGCCAGCCCTACCTTGTCCGAATTTCCTTCTGCGCCGTAGGCCCAATCGGCAACCCTCTGGAATGTCGCCGCATCATCGACCAAGTCCGAGAATTTGCTTACGGTACCGGCAAGCAGCTTGTAGCCAGTAATGCGATACGACAGCTGATCCCCGCGCAAATCTGAGAAATTGGACAAGAACATCGCAGACAAGACGGCACTGGCGCGAGCCATGAAGGCATCCAGCGCGGCCACGCCGATGGGCTGACTGACGGCAAAATCCTGCGGCACCAAAGTGCCAATGTTGTCGGTGCGAAAAGCGTTGTCCTGGAGCAGCGACAAGGCGCGCTGGCGCCATGCCAGCGGAGCAGGCGCATCCGGGATGACTTCCCCCGGCTTGACGAATGACAACGTCGCGCTGCCTTTTCCTGGAGTCCCTGAGTAGCACTCGAAGACCAGGCGATCCTGAAAGCGCTTAGAGAGTGCAGTAAGCGCATCGGCGAGCGGCGCACTCTCCAGATATGCGCCCAAGGCCACCGGCCAATACACGGAAAGACGCTGCTCGACGACCTCTTTCAGAATTTCGATCCGGAATTCGATTACCTCGCCATCCTCGTGGAAGTTCTCGATGTGCTCGCTCACTTCGTTACGCTTGGCCAGCTCGCCGATCATCCGTGCGTCGCCGGAAATCTCCACTGTCAATGCGAACCGATCTCGGGCCGGGAGCTCCGCGAGTGCCTTGAGAATGGCATCGGCGTGCGCGTGTGCTTGTACAGACGTGAGGGAACGCCTGAGTTTCACCTCGACGCAATCGAAGCGCTCCGACAAGTCATCCTGGTCGCTAACGATTTCAAGTAGACGGAACGACATTGCCTTATTTCCAAGGCTTGAACGGGAATTGCTGGCTGGCACCGGGTGCGTCAACCACGACCACCTCTTTGCCGTCTTCGGTCTTGGTAGACCAGATTCGGTCTCCCAGGTGGGCCAGGTCCTCGTCATAGGACAAGGTAATACCCGTGTTCAGCTGGACTTTGACTTGTTTGTAAGGGACTGCTGCCGGCGCCAGTGTGAAATGGCTATCGAACTTCTTCTTCTTGGGCAGTTCGCGAAGCTGCGTAACCAGCTTGGGGAGTTCGTTGGCCATGGCATCAGCTACGGGCACGTAGCCCGCAAAGGTCGACGTCACGAACTGGTCGAAGTCCATTGCACTGGCCTGCTTGAAGGCGGCCACAGTCGCATTGCGCAGAATGGTGTAATCCACCGGCGCCGTTTTCTTAATCCTCTGGAGGGCATGGACGACGTGCGTAATGGCCTCCTTAGTATTCACCTCATCGCTGCGGACCGGTGTCAGCTCCCAAACGTCGTTCCACCAATACACGGACGGTTTTGCATTGGTATCAAACACAAGCGCCTGCTGTGGATTTCCGCTGGCGTCGAAGTCGATTCGGCAGGCTTTGTAGATCTTTTGGGACTCGCCCAGGCCCACACGACGCTTGAAGTCGGTTTCGTCGAGGATGGATTGATGCTCGACCTTCACCGCAAGATAGCCTAGGGTGCCGGCGTTTTGGTAGAGGAACTGCAGAAAGCTCCCGCGCTTGACGTGCGTGGTTCCGGGGGCCGCCAAATGCCCGTACCGCTCATCCGTTGCGACCTCGATGCGAAGCAGGCGCGCGGCCAGTGCCTCAGCCGCAGCCGGCACAAGCGCCTTTGCCGCATGGAACTTCGCCAGAGACACCGCGCACTCGGTCGAGTCGCTGACCAGCGTATAGGCCCGCGATTGCGGCTTGGCGGCAATCTCCGCCAGGAGGGCATCGAGATATACCTGCAAATCCGAATCTTCTGGAATCGGAACCACGGTGCACGTCTTGCTGTCGATATCCAGGTGATGCAGTGCCGTTCCGAGGAGCTTGGATGCGCCTGGGACCGTTGCGACAACGCTATTCATAGGGCCGGCTACTCAGCAGTGGCGCCACGGGCGCAGGATGATCGGCAAAGAATGTCTCATAGCATGAGAACGCCGTGCCTGGCGGTGCCATCGACCAGTCGACATCCTCAGAAGCACGCATGTTCCCGATTGTCTGCTTTGGGTCGAAACGGGTCTTTTGTCTAACCGCGAGGTTCGTCACCTTTGGTTGACGATTTTGGCTGCTGAGAAATTGACCCTAGAGCAGCAGAGAATTGCTCGGCAAGAGAAACCCGTCGGTCCGCACCACAGCCAAATCCCCGGGAAAGCGGAGGAATTTGGCTGCGGTGCGGTTAGCAACAGACTGGATGGTGGTGGGGGCAGTCACGGGCTATCCAGTCTCTGCCACCCATTTCCCAGTTACAGGGAATTTTGCAGAGAATATTAGTTCCCTCTGGGGGACAATTCCTGAAAGAGGTCAGTTACGACAAGCCCATTGGAACTCTGGCACTCGAGAGTTCCCTTGGCCTAACAGGGAACGTATCAGGGAAAGAATCTACTGAATCGGTTTGGGACCGCTCCTCAAACCTAGAGATGCGCTAGTGAAACCTACAAATAGATTGCAAGGTTCAGTTAGCACCCCTGCCCTTCATGCGACCCAAATCGCGAGCTCGGGTTCGCCATTCGTTGGCGCGCGTCTTGCCGACTAGACCTACTGATTCAGTGCGCACGCATCTTGGATATTCGTCGGCACTACTTCTCACGTTTCTGTGAAAACGGGTTTGACTTAAAGAACAAATTCCACAACACGATTGATCCAAGAAAAACCGTAACAGGAATGGAGAGCATGATTGCAACGAAGTCAGGCGAACCGAACTCTCCAGTTAAAAGCTTTCGTCCGAACAAAACTAGAGTCACAATAATTGCCAATGCCCCGGTGTTCATGCTAATGAACTTAGTTTGAGTTTCAAGAGCTTTGTGCAAAATGTTCATTCACTTGCCCTCACATTTATTGCAGGCAGGGAAGCTGATGTAAGTGAGGTAAAATAATCCTCCTACGGCCGCACCGATCGGCAGACCTACAGCCGCGCCCGCGAACCCCATTGCAGCTCCGTCGCCGACAGCCATCGGACCATAGATTATTCCCAAATCCGCTATTTCACCCGAACCCACTGATACTCCATAAACGGTAGCAATTGCTCTCACAGCAGCACCGCCAGACAGTCCGGCTCCGCCAATAATTTTGGTTGGGCTTATATCGTACAGTCTACAAATAGTGAATCGTCTCTGCGCCGCTTCAAAAGCGTCGCGTGCTGGACCTGGAGGAAACGTCCATGCTCCGACTCCCTCCAATCCCGATGGATCGGTGTATGCGAGTGGGTTCCCGTACACGTAGGCGTATGGATTAAGGCCTCCTGCTAGCTTGATTGGATCTTCGCTAATAAAGCCGGTCGGAATGTTCTTTTGATCGCTAAGCCAATCGCTTGACCGGATCGGAAAGAATTTAGGTGTGCTTTTTCCCGCCATCGCCTGGCCCTCTGTTTGGCATGCGAAGACCTGATTGAGCTAGAGGGCGGTTGGACGCCTGCCGTGGATTTATTCGCTGGAGTCCATTGGGTGTGCGGGTCTTGTTATGACGAGCTTTTATTTGCTTCCGCGAGTTTGAACTCGCGCTGATACAGCCGTGGGTTGGCTGAACGCATGTCAGAGCCCGCACGGCAAATTAGCACTCAGGTAGCGACTGTTTCCTTTGCACCACCCCAGAACGAGCCGCACTCCCGACGTCCCGGATACCTCAAAGAGATCGGGCGAGATTTGCTTGCACGAAAGCGCTGAGCAGAATGCTTCGAAATCCTCACGCCACGCAGAAGAAGGACTGAACGAGTGCACCAACATTGCCGCAATTGGGGCATGGAAGGCTTTCGCTGTAAGGAGCGCGGAAACCGAGCGATGGAGAAGCTGATACCTGATCGTATCGGGAAGAGGCTCGTGTGCGCCTAGCTCTTTCTCCAGATAGGAGAGGCGCTCAGTTTGTCCAGCGGTAGAATCCTTCTTCTTCTCTGCAATGGTGGGCCCAAATGGCTCATCCACTTTGGCTTCAACACCGAGAACGACCAGGTTTTTGTCATTCCTCACTAGGGCGAGGACGTCAGTTTGCGAAGGGCGCGTGCCACCAGGCAGGTCGACTTCCCACTCCGGAATTGCCATGAGGAGTTCCAGATCTAGCAGGGCGGGGTCATTGCTCGCGTTCAAAACCTCTAATACTTCAGGCGGAAGCTTAGGAGAGGCCTCTTCCCAGCAGGCTGCGGCGGACATCGCCGAGCGTCCCATCTTCCAGTGCAACTCTGGTTTTCCAAGGAGGCGTTGCCAGTCGCTGCCACCTTTTGTCGGGACGAACACACGCTTCACGTTGGCTCTCCTTTGCGCCTACGGCTGAAGTACGTCGACCTGCGAATGATCGGCGATGTTGGTCAGGGTAGTGGCTAAGCGCATTGTAGGAGCAGCCAGAATGCGCACTTCGCCCAAAATATCCGGAACCCGTTGCAAGGCTTGCAGGTACACCAGCCGGTCCACGAAGCTGTTGATGGGTTTGTAGAAGTCGGGAATCTGTTGGTTTTCGAGCTCCGTGAAGGCCCAGAACGAGATGCGATGCTTCCGGAATCCTGCATTGCGCGCCCGGGACCTGGCGCGGTACTGCGCTAGGAACAATGCATAGAGTTTCTCCTCCCGCCCGAACTCTTGCATCACCCAGCGGGCGAGATCACGTTGATTGAACTGCTGTCCTGCCCTCTGATGCAGGACAAAGTGGTGATAGCACGCGGCCTGCCAGAGACTGGGGTGCACGGTGTAGATCCATGCATTGGTATCGCAATAGCGCAGCGCCTCCTGCACCTTTGCGGAGGGGATGTCGGCAATGAGTTGCTCCGCCGCCGGTCCATCGCGCTCAAAAGACTCCTCCAACAACGTCTCAATGCGTTGGACCGAGACCAGCGCGGGAAGGGCATCGAGCTCCTGGGCGTAGCGCTCCCGCTCTTGCTGCCGAAACCGTTCCCGGTTCGCCTGCTGCTCGGCCCATCGTGCGCGCGTTCGCTCAGCCGCCTGTTGGTGGGCAAGGCGAGCCTCCTCTTGGCGCTGGCGCTCCCGGAGGATCTCCTGGTTGCGCAACGCCACACGGGCCTTGAGCGCGGTGTAGGACGCGCGCCAAGCCTCGGTGGCCTCGGGGCAGGACAGCCAGACCCGATTGCTGGCATCAAAGAGCACGGCCTGAACGAGTTGTTCCTCGTCTTGCAGGACGCCGGAATCCAGTTTCGAGAGGTCGATCTCCATGAGGCGTTTGCCCTCTGCCTGAATCCGTCGACGTTTCAGGGGATCGACGGCGTGACTGACCCGGATCTCCACCAAGAGCTCGCCCTGCGCATCGGTGGCCATCGCATCGGGGATGTAGTCCCCTTGTGGCACCTCAAGCCGGACGTTGGTCAGGGACACGCGGCGTGCCGGGAACTCCACACGCTCCCCCGGCCAGCAGTGCCCATCGAGATCGTCCAGGAGCGGCGGATTGGGCATGTCTTGGTCGCCGTCCCACAGGGGCAAGAGGAGGGCTCGATGCTCCTCGAGCAGTTCCTTGGCCTTCTTGTGTAGTGCGGTCTCATAGCCGGCTCGGCAATCGCTCGCAGCCAGGTGCGCGAAGTGGGGTCGGCGCTCTTCGCTATCGGCCGCCTTAGCGACCAGAGGCGCCTGGCAGGCCGGGCAGACACACCCGCACCGACGCCCCGGGGGAACCTGCTTGGGACTCCACATGCGGCCGTCCCTGAGCCCGAACGGGACTTTGATGGCTCCCAGCGTGGGGCGCTGTTGCCCGCCCTGAAACTGCGGGTGATCGAACGATTCTTGGCGCATGGCCGCTTTCCTTCCAGACTGATGGAAAGGACAGCGTGGGAAGACGCCTTGGACGTAAACAGCCCGAAACCTCCGGAAACCGGTTTCGATCGGATCGAAGCCATCCAGGTGTTGCGAGATTGGCTGGATCGGGAAGGCGGTAATCACCGCATTCCACAAGTCATCGATCTGCTCGCGGAGCACACGGCCAAGGCCTGGGCGAATGGACAGCCGGCGCCTAATGTCGAGCCTGACACCTTGCGGCAATTTCACGCTGACGTGCACGGCGGTCGCGTCCCGGAGTTCCCCGCTTCGAAGTGGCTATCGAGCAGCGCCGTTCAAACCTGGTGGGACGCGCGACGCGAGTCCCGCGAACAGACCTTCCATGCCGCGGGAATCCCTGCCATCCCGACACTGACCCTCACGCGCGGGGGCGGGCGCGGGAACCCCACGCTGTATCGGCTCGAACTGGTACCCACGGTGCCTGCCGAGTTAACCGCCGATGGCGATCAGCCTGCCCTCCTTGCAGATCCCGCCCAGTCGATGGCGATCCGTTACCAGATGGAGTCGGCCAAAGCCCCCTGGTGGTTGCAGCTGATCATCGGAGATAAACCGTTTCGAATGCGGAGTGTTCGAGGCTATGGACTCGTCGGACTTGTGGCCCTTGAGGCGCTCGTACTCCTCGCGGGTTGGGGTCTCCTACTTCTGATATTTCGCGGTGCCCGACCTATTCAAATAAACGATGTGGCGCTGATTCTCACGTTCCTCGCAATGACCTGGACGTGGTGGCATTTCATGCAGCCCCTCATCCGACTACCCATCGATCGGGTCACCATCGCCAATGACCTACTGCTCGGGTGGTCACAGCTCCATGGGCAATTTCGACTCACGCGCGATACGAAAAGCAAAGTCGCAGGCGGGTGGTTTCAGTGCGTTCGGCATTGGGGCACCTGCCCGCTGTGCGCCGGTGAGGTGGAAATTGCAGCAGGAGGACAAGCCTTCCCGGGGCGACTCGTGGGGCGGTGCGGCGATAGTCCGCTCGAGCACGTTTTCAGCTTTGATCCCGTGGGTCGAAGCGGATTCGCTTTGTATCCCTATGTAAACACGAATGCATCGCAGCTCTGAGCCCTATGTTCGAATGGCCTTTAATTCAGAGCAAGATTGACGGCAGCCCAGAAGTGCACTTCAGCATGCCGCGCGACTCCAGCATTCGAAGTACTTCGGCCGCTTGCTCATCTCCATCTACGATCGCAGCGCGCACGCGTGGAAGTACTCGTCATCCGTCATGGGTCAACTCCGATGAAAGGGGGCGAGCATCCACGTTCGCGCGAGCCGAAAGTGACGACAAGGTGGAATCTTCGGGCGTCGCCGCGGATCGCTTCGCTCGTAGGTCTAGCGTGCCCTTGGCTCAGGCGACAGCACATCGGGCCAAGCGGTGTTGCCGAGTAGGAAGAATCCGACACCCTTGTAAGAAAGTTGTTACGACGACCTTCTATCTGGTGTAACGAGTTCGACCTCCACCTAAGCGGGGCTGGGAGGCCGGAACGTCAGAGTGCGGACGGCAAATTTGCACTCAGGTAACGACTGTTTCCCTTGCACCAACCCAGAATGAGTTGCGTTCCAGACGTCCCGGTAACCTCAAAGAGATCTGGCGAGATTCCCTTGCAGGAAAGCGCAGAACAAAACGCTTCGAAATCCTCACGCCACGCTGAGGACGGACTGAATGAGTGGACCAACATTACGGCAATGGGGGCATGAAATGCCCTTGCTGTAAGGAGCGCGGAAATCGAGCGATGCAGGAGCTGATATCTAATCGTATCGGAGAGCGGCTCGGGTGCGCCCAGCTCCTTCTCGAGATAAGAAAGGCGCGCAGCTTGTCCAACCGTAGAACCTATCTTCTTCTCTGCAATGGTGGGTCCAAATGGCTCATCGACCTTGGCTTCAACACCGAGAACGACCAGGTTTTTGGCATTCCTCACGAGAGCGAGGACGTCAGTTTGCGAAGGACGGTTGCCGCCAGGCAAGTCAACTTCCCACTCGGGAATTGCCACGAGTAGCTCGAGATCCATCAGGTTTGGATCATTGCTCGCGTTAAGAATCTCTTCGATTTCAGATGGAAGCTTAGGGCATGCATCTTCCCAGCAGGCGGCGGCGGACATTGCTGAGCGCCCCATCTTCCAATGCAGTTCTGGCTTACCGAGTAGGCGTTGCCAATCACTGCCGCTTCTTGTCGGAACGAAAACGCGCTTCACTATTGACTCCTTCTTCCAGCCCTCTGAACTGACGCGGGCGGTAAAGTGGCTAGCGACGCGCTAGGCAGCGCCAACGGTGGTGACCCTAAAATCGCGCCGGACCATGAAGCGGCTTCGAGTTCAAGATTGTTATGAGGCACCACGCCGCAGTCGGAACAGCGGAATGTACTCTCCAACAGTTTCGTGAGAAATGAAGCGCCCGAACAGTGCCGCTTGAGAAGGATGACGTTGTTTGAATGCTTCTGGAGCTAGAAGGATCGTGTCGAAGTCGCTGTATCCACCGTAGTGTGCGTTACCGATCCAATGCGACGCCCGGTGCGGGTACATTTCGGGTTGGAGATCCGTAAACGTGGCAGAGTCGGTCTTATTTTCGATGTGTACACCAAAGAGCTGGCCAGCCTGATCTGACACGATAAGCAACACGTCAGTCTCAGACTGGCGTGTGGTTGTGAAGGCTTCCCCAGAATCAGGGTTGACGCTTGGGAAAGGGTGGGAGCCCCACGGATGATTTGCTCGACAGCTATGGAACGTCGCGTCGCGCCCGGCAAACTTAGTTTGGGACAGGAGCCAACTTAGGAAGGTGGGATTAGCTTCCAATTCGGCGGCCAGTGCGCGATCAAGTTCCTTTTCAGTAGCCATAGTTCCGCCAGTGACACGTGACGCCTAAACTATGCGACATGCGAAACGGCCAACGACGCTCCTCGCGTACGCACTGGAGCAGAACCGTTACGCTGGCCGCTCGGCTTGTCCACTTGTTAGGCGGCAACTGACACACGCTGCTCTGCTACTTGCATATAGCCGGGCAGCTGTTACCCGATCCTCCAGGCCCGGAATAGCAAGGACCTCCGGGACCTGCATAACAGGGGCCGCCGGGCCCTGAATATGCCGGACCCCCGGGACCGTCGTAAGCAGAACCACCGGGGCCGTCATAGAGAGGACCACCCGGGCCGTTGTACGCAGGCCCACCAGGGCCATCGTATTGGGGACCACCCGCGCCCGCATAGCACGCGCCCCCCGGGCCTCGATAACCAGGGCCACCAGGGCCATCATAGGCCGGTCCACCTGGCCCGTTGTAGCAAGGGCCACCAGGCCCGGCGTACCCCTTGCAGTTGCAAATGCTTTGTCCCGCGGCAGCTCGCTGTCGCGGAGAATAAATCGCTTGCCCGAACCCCTCATCTGTTCGGGTCTCTATCACCTCCGCGGAGATTGATGGCGCAGATTGAATTTCTACGCGAATCAGACTCGCGAGTTCATTCGCTCGCTCTGCATCTAACTTCTTGAGCTCTCCATACGCCTTCATGGCTCGCTCATTGTCACCGTCCAATTTGTGATACGTGTAGGCTAGCTGATACCAAGCGGAAGAAAATGCGGGGTCTATTTCGACGGCTCGTCTGAAATAGGCGATTGCCGCTTCATACTGGCGCGAGTTGTCATAAATCAGGCCGAGATATAAAAGCGACAGTTTGTCGCTGGGATCCTGATCAACATATTTCTGTAAGTTGCCCGCCGCCTCTACGTAGCGTCCGGTCCTCATTTGTCCATAGCCCAAAGTCTTTAAGGCAGGCGCGAAATTCATAACTTGCAGGATGCCGCTTGAAATATTTATCGCGTCATAGTTTTCTTTTTTCTCAATCGAGTCGTTGGAAATACCTATCCAAAAATCGAGTAGTTTTGGTTGGATTTTTAGTGACTCCGACACTACATTCGTAGCGCCTTGAGCATCGCCTTGTCTTTCATGTGCGATATATAAAGCGTACCAAGCGTACTGATCGCCTGGCGTTGCCGATGTCCAAGCGCTCGCTTGCTTCGCCAAGCCAGCCCAGTCCTTAGCTCTTTCGAGGCTGATAGCCGCATCCACCCAGGCGGATTGAGGTTTGACCTCTTGCTCCGCGCTGTAAGCGGTGCTAATAAATGAAGCGCCGAGCAAGAAACCAAAGATAGAAATGGCAATGTAATTGAGCGCCTTTCTCATGGCTTCTCCAATCAGGGTAGTGAATCGCCCCGGGTTCACTAGACATCTCCGAGCCGTACATTACCGCAATCAGGAGGTGGGTATGAGCAGCAAGCGGTATCCGGATGAGTTCAAGGCCGAAGCAGCCGAGCAGGTGACCGAACAAGGCCGATAGATGCGCGAGGTCACGTTCCGGTTGGGGATCAGCGATCGAGGAAGGCAGCGGCCTTGCCACCCAATTAGCGCCGATGAGAGCAACAAATTTGTGTTTCTATTGCACTGTCTTGCAATGTTTTAGCCCCGTCTTAGGCGTTACCCATACTGACATCTGCCTAATCCTCCTGCACTACCATGTTGTCGATTCTTGCCCGCATGAGTCTTGCGGCTATGTCGGAGCTTCCCAGCAGGTCATCCCCATTCTTTATTGGGTAACGCGAACCCATAGTTAGAACGGACAACCGTTCGTCGTAAATTGCCGCGGCCCTTTGACCCAATTGGCAGCGTGGAAATTTGTGATGTGACTCCTGATGCAAACAGGCCAAAAGCCGCGCTCTTGAGTGAATCGCCGCCGTCTCCATACAAATCTTCCCCAAGCAGACAAGTCTGCAAATTATTCGTCGGCCCACGGATCGTGAGTCTTCATAAACTCACGCGCCTCGGCGACGGTGATGCCACGATCCTCGGCAATCTGCATGTACATGAAAGTAAAGAACGCAGGCTCAATGCCGCTGACCGTGATCCATTTCAGCGCTTGCGAAGTGGAATCGACTTGATCGTCGTACTTGGCTTTCGGAAAAGTCACCAACTCCTGCACGTAGTCCGGCAGCCAGTACGCGTCTTTTGGGATCAACACCCGACCGTTCTCGATAGCGGCAGTCTGCGCCAGCATGCGCATGACCTTGTCGCCCTCGGACTTGACCCCTTTGATTTTCGACATGGTTTGCCGAAGCTCTTGGATCAGTTGCGTGCCTGAAGCTTTGTCTTCGATCAACACGATGTTGGCGTGCCAATCCCGTGCCTGGTCCACTACCGCTCGCTTGAGCTCCGGATATTCCAGACGCTTGCGCAAGACATGCAGCAGATACAGCTTGTCGCGCTTGACGCCCCAGGTGGTGCAGGCGCTGTAATCGGCCAGCTCGCTTTCCTTGTTGGCGGTATCCCAGCTCTGAACGATGCTGTCGAACCTCTCCGGCTTTTCAGCCGGTTCGTAGTAGCGCAGCCACTCGGTTTTGACGATGCCGCCACCCAATGGCACCGGGGACTGCAAGTACTGTGCGGAGAACGCGTACTCGCCCAAGGTCCGACGCAATGCATCGAGGATCTCCAAAGGTTCACGCTCTGGGTGTAAGGACGCGCCGGCCTTGCGGTCATGGGTCTTCGGTCCCCAGAAGGTGTCGTACGCCCAGTGCTCGTCCTCTAGGGCCCAGGCCGGCAGGTTCACGATCTCCCAGTTCTCTTTTTCGAGGACATGGCCCACCAAGTCATCCAGGTGCAGGCGCTGCATGATGATCACGATGGCGCCAGCGCGTTTGTCATTGAGCCGGCTATAGAGGGTGTTATCGAACCAGGTATTGGCGGCCTGGCGCTGGGTCTCGGATAGGGCCTCGTCCGGTTTGACCGGATCATCGATGATGACGATGTCCCCGCCCCGCCCGGTCAATACGCCGCCCACCGAGGTCGCCATCCGACCGCCGCGCTCGGTGGTCTCAAAATCGGCCGCGGCCGAGCGCTGGGCCAGGCGGGTGGCAAACGCCCGCTGGTACCAATCCGAGCCCATGACGGCCGCGGTGTCCCGGGCCAGCTTGTTGGACAGCTCCTGACCGTAGCTGGCACAAATGATCCGCTTTCCCGGATCGCGCCCCAGCATCCAGGCAGGGAAAGCCACCGAGGCGCAGATCGATTTCAGGCTCCGAGGTGGGACAGTGATGATGAGGCGGCGGATCGTCCCCGCATAGATCTGCGTAAGCCGATCGGCCAAGAGATCGATGTGCCAGTTATGGGCAAATCGCGTCTGTGGATCGAGATGGGCAAAGGTGCGCGCAATAAAGCTTGCAAAATCATTGCGCAGAAGAGCGCTAAATTCGTCTTGTGTATATTTCATTGGTATCCCTCCCCTGCCATGAGCGAGTCAGTCGTTGCTGTCCGTATCGCGCGAGCTCTTGCCCAAACGCTTCATGAGTCCCGCGAGCACGGCGGTATCATTGGCATCCAAGCTCTGGGTTGGGCCCTCGGACTGGATTCCGACTAGTGGCGCGAGGGACAGCATTTGTTGAACCGCGCGTGCATCCCCTTTCACCGCGCGGTTGACGAGCTGAGTCACCGCCGCATCGAGCTTGGTCACCAGGCGACGGCGGCCGTTCTCCACCACCGTGACCTTTTCCTTGAGCGCACGATTCAGCGCGGTCGCCAGATTGAGCGAGCCCCTCGGCCGCCCCTTTGGGTTACCCGACTGGCCCGGCCGAAACTTCGAATGCTCGGGCGGCTTGCCATAGCCAACCGGATAGATCCCGCCTTTGGCTTTGCTCATGGCCGCACCTCCGTCGTCGAACCCTCAGACGCTTCCAGCACGCCTTCCCTGCTCCGCAACTGAGCGACAGCATCAAACGGAAGGCCTAGTCCCACGTGCACGGCCTGCTGTCCGGTCAGCCGCTGCCAACGCCCGATCGCAACGTCCACATAACGCGGATCCAGTTCCAGGCCATAAGCCACGCGTCCGGTCTTCTCCGCGGCGATTAGGGTCGTACCGCTGCCAAGGAAGGAATCAAGGACCGCCTCACCGCGATCGGAGGCATCAAGCAGTGCATCGGCGACCAAAGCGACAGGTTTCACGGTGGGGTGCAAGGCGAGCAGGTTCCCCTCGCTCGTTTCGCGGGCGAAGGAGTTGACCCCTGGGTAACTCCACACATTGGAGCGATTTCGACCGAAGCGGCCGAGTTGTATGTTGTTGGTGTGCGGCGCTTGACCGGACTTGAAGACGAAGACCAACTCGTGCTGGCTGCGGTAGAGCGATCCCATGCCACCGCAGCCCTTGTCCCAAATGCAAAGATTACGGAGCTCCAACGCTTGCGCTTCGCCCGCCAGGGAGAGCGGAAGGATGTTTCTCCAGTCCATGCAGACGTAGAAGAGACAGCCTGGCTGCGAGGCGTGCTTGAGTCCGGCCAATGCTTTGGCAAGAAACGCGGTGAACTCGGCCTGCGACATCTCGCCGCTGGCCATGACGAACTCGTCGTGCTTGATGCTCCCGTTGCCGCATACGTGGCCCGAGATCGCGCAATTGTAGGGCGGGTCGATGAACGCGACTGCCGCGCGTTGGTCGCCCAAGAGGGTGTCGTAGCTCTCGGCCTCCAACGCATTGCCGCACAGAATACGATGCCCGCCCAGTTGCCACAGATCGCCCACCCGAGACACTGGCGACGCTGCAGGATCAAAGGAAGGCGTTGTCGCTTCAGGCTCGTCGTCCATGCCCTCAAGCCCCTGGATCCGCAAATCGATCTCGGGAAGCTCGAACCCGATCGCCTCCAAATCGAAATCGAGCGCAGCCTCGGCCAGCACTTTCAGCTGCTCCGCTAGCAGGCGCTCATCCCAGGTCGAACAGTCGGTGAGCCTGTTGTCCGCTAGCCGATAGGCCATCACCTGCTCAGGCGAGAGATGTTCGAGTCGGATGACGGGCACCTCCGTCCAGCCCAATGTCTGCACCGCCAACAGACGCCCATGACCGGCCACGAGGTTGTTGTCTGCGTCGGTCAGAAGGGGGCAGTTAAAGCCGAATGCCTCGATGCTGCGCGCCAGCTGCCTGACGTGTTTCTCGGGATGCAGCCGAGCATTCTTCGGGTCGACCACTAACTCGGCCACGGGCCGGTTCTGGACGACCAGGGAAGGTATCTTGGAAACGGTGGACATAGCGCGAGTCTCCTGAGTAGGAAACATCCCGCGCACAGCGCGTCGGGACGACTGAAATTCAGTGCGTCCAGTTCACAAAGATCAGGGAAATCTCGCTATGACGTACCTTGCGTCAGGTGCGTCTTGATCACTTCCCGGACGTATTTCGGGGTGATCTGAAGCTTGCCGGCAATGAAGGCAGCGCGGCTCGATCCTTTCGCCACATGTCGATCAGCCAGCGCAAGGATTTTCTTCTTGAGCGCTTCGGATTTAGCTCGGCGTGCCTTGACACCAAGGCTGGGCGGAGGCGCTTGTCGAAAGAGCTTTGCCTGTTCGACTTCGTAGTCTCGCTGCTTCCGCCGGCGCTCGCGAAGTCCCGGGAGCTCGTCCAGATCCGGACCGGCTTTGCCTTCCTCGCGATAGACGATGCGACCTCGACGCAGCAAGGCGACTCCCATTCCTGTGCCGCGCTCAATCCCGCCCCGACAGCGCATCGCCTGAAAGGCCGCTTCCTCTTCCGCGTTCAAATAGTGCGGCGATTGCAGCGCCGCCCTAATGGCTTCCAAGGCCGCGGAATTGCGTGGTGGAAGGTTGTGTCGTGGCATTACTGAAGCATACGCCTGCTCGCGCCTTCAGCGAACTCACGTCGCACGATCGCCGGCGCGACGTGTAGTAGCGCTACTGTTCGCAGAGGTTTGCACGAAGCAAACTGCCTCGACCTCCCTACCCTCACCGCGGCGCGCCTAACGGATCGACTACTTCTTGTGCTTGGCTTTTGGTTTGGGCTTTTTCCCGATCTGGGCTTCCCATTGCGCGACGAGGTCGCCGAGATCCAGAGAGAGGCCAGCGCAGTAGTCGCGTAGCTCGACCACATCCAACCGCCGGATCCCAAGCTCGACACTGCTCACATAGCTCTGGTTACGGCCCAGTTGCTTGGCGAGTGCAGCCTGCACGAGGCCTACATCTTCACGAGCCTGCCGCAGCAGCGCAGCAAGGGCCAGGTGTTCCGCGCGGTATAGGCTCTTCGCCACGATTTGGCCCCAATTCCCGAGGCCAAAAACGCTATTCGCATAATCTCATTACTCGATTACCCAATATCTGGATATCGAGCTAAGCTCCGGCTGCCCGAGGCCCCTGCCTCGACCAGGGGGCGGCATGCCCAAGTCCAGCAGCGACCGAATCACCTCAAAAATGCTCGGCGATGCTGGCGAGCACTTTGCCTTGAGCCAGTTCGCCTTTGCCGGGCATCCGGCCTCGAAGATGCCCGACGGCTGGACCGGTTACGACCTGGCGGTCGATGTGGGAAATGGCTTGGTACGGGTGAGCGTCAAGACCCGCGCCGAAGGGCCCGGTTGGAAGGCAGGCAGCTGGTTCGGTTTCGACGAGAGGACCGAGTGCGACTGGCTGGTGTTCCTGTTCCTGCAAAGCGAAGGAGCCATTCGGGCTTGGATCTTGCCCTTTGAGGTGGCCCGGCAGCATGGCAACCAGCCCCAGCCCGGGCGCAAGGATCCACACAATCGGTACGTCTCCTTTGCCAAGCTCAACCGCGCGCCTCTGTCGCGGTTTGAGGGCAACTGGGGTTTGGCCCCATGAGCTGGGCGCTGACCCCGGCACAGATCGGCAAGAGCGGCGAATTGCTTGTGCAATACCGCCTCCTACTCCTTGGGATCGAAGCTGCCCCGCTGAGCACCGATGCCGGCATTGATCTAGTGGCTTATGCCCCAGGCAGCGGTAAAGCGGTCACGATCCAGGTCAAGGCCAATCTTCGGGCCAAACCAGGAGGTGGCAAAGGCAAGGCCGCGCTGGATTGGTGGATTCCCGATGACTCTCCAGCTGAGTGCGTGGCCCTAGTCGATCTGGCCACCGAAACGATCTGGCTGATGACTCATACCGAAGTGCTGGCGCATGCGCAGCAGCGCTCTGGTGGCAAGCTCCATCTCTACATGTACACCGATCCTAGAGTGCGACGTCGTAAGCCTGAGCGTCTCTCATTGCGGGAGGAATTTGATCACTTTCTGCTCGATCAAAGTGTACGGGTTGCGTTTGGAAAGTATTTAGATCAAGACCGGATTCTCTAGATAGTTCTTCTACCGGACAACATTCAGTAATTCCAGGTTTCATGGCGAAGCGGAAGCTGATTCAGCTCATCCCTGACCTGGCGCCAGTGCGGCATCGCCTCGTCCAACAAGATCTGGAAACTCTCGTTGTGCGTTGGTTCCAGCAAGTGCGCCATTTCATGCACCACGATGTATTCGAGCAGATCTCGCGGCTTTTTCACCAGCTCGGTATTGAGGCGAATATGGCCGCGCCGATGGTTGCAGCTGCCCCAGCGGGTTTTCATGCGCTGCAGGAAATAGCCGTTCACCTTCACCCCAAGACGCGGCTCCCACAGGCGGATCAATTCCGGCACCAACGCATGTAACTGTGCCTTGTGCCAGCGATGTATCACTTCGGTGCGCCTGGCGGCGTCGCTTCCAGGACGTACCTGCAAGACGATGTGCTTGTGATCCAGTCGCACCTGCGGCTTGGCATCGACGTATTCGACCTGTAACAAGTACTGCCGCCCCCAGAGCTGGTGGCTTTCGCGACTGACGAAGCGGCGTGCCGTCTCGCGCTGCTGGCTGCGGAAGTTTTCCTGCTGCCTACGTATCCATGCCAGTCGCGTGGCGACGTAGGCGCGGATCACCTCCAGTCGCGTATCGGTTGGCGCCACCAGGCTCACCTCGCCCAATGGCGGATGCACGTACAAATGCACATGCTTGACCGCCTTGCGGGTGATGGCGATGCGGATGTCGCCAAGTTGGATCGCGGCCATCAGTGGTAGCCCTGCTGGTTCTTGAGCAGATCGAACAGCTTGAGCATTGCGGGGCGCTTGCCTTCCAGCAATGCCAGCAAGGCCTTGCGTACCACACGCTCCTTGATGGCGTCGCCGCGCCAGTCATGCGGTGCTTCCGTCGTCATCGCCGCGTCGATCTTCAGCGTGAGGCTGACCAGTTCGCTTTCATGCCAGAGCTTTTCATCGGCAGCACGCGAATCATCTTCGTTCGCGGAAAGAATGTCCGGCAGGTTGCGATAGATCACTCCTAGTGCAGGCTGGCCCTGCAAGGCTTCCGGGACACCACCACTGCCGGAATGGTGTTCCACCAGCTTCTTGGCCAGACTCTCGGCCTTTTGCAGGAAGCTTTCGTAGTCCTTCGACTCCTGGCGCGCCAGCTTTATGAGGTCGTCCAGCAATTTGGACATCTGCTCGTAGAAACGCGGATCGGTCAGCTTTTCCTGCGCGATGGCCTTGCGCACGTTGTTGATGATGCCTTCGGCCACCGCCTGGTTACTGACCGTGCCGGCATTGAGCTTCCTGGCGATGGCGTCGTGGATGCCGGATTCCACGATCAGCTCGACCAGTGACAGGTCGCCCATGTCGCCGAGCGGCTGCGCGTCTTCGGCCTGCACATAGGTGTTGAGCAGGTAGCGCATATCGGCCTCGAAGGGCTTGATGTCGAACTCCTCGCCGGAATGTTTCTTGATGGCGTCGCGCACTTCCGAATAGAACGCGACCTCCTGCTTCAATTTCTGCGCTTCCGTTTCGGCATAGCCGGCCTCGTCCAGTTCGGACGATAGTTCCGCGAAGGCGCGCACGAAGGTCGTCACCAGCTTGTAGAAGGAAATGCGCAGCGGTTCGGTATCGGCCAGCGCCTCGGGATTCTCGGCCTCGCCGCAGAAATAGTGCAGATGCTGCTCCAGCCCTTTCGGCGGCAGAACAGATTCGCAAAGGTAGAGCAAGGCTTCGCGGGCCTGCTCGATGTTCCTGCGTCCCTCCTTGATCCAGTCCTTCAGCATGACGTTGCCGTCGCTGCCATCGCCTTCGCTGTCGATGGCCAGTTCGTCGGAGCTGTAAACGGCAATCGCATCCTGCACGTTCTTGAACAGTTCCTTGAAGTCCACGATGTGGCCGTAATCCTTGTCGTCGCCATCGATGCGGTTGGTGCGGCAAATGGCCTGGAACAGGTCGTGGTCGCGCAGATTGCGGTCGAGGTAGATGTAGGTGCAGCTGGGCGCATCGAAGCCGGTCAGCAGCTTGCTGACCACGATCAGCAGCTTGCAGTTGGCCGGCTCCTCGATGAAACGGCGCTTGATCTCGGTTTCGTACGCGGCGGTACTGGCGAAGCCGCCCAGGACATACTGCTTGTAGGTGTCGTATTTGTAGCGCTCGATACCGTGGGCCGGCTCGGTGCTGATCGCGGAGGCATTCGGCTCGAACGAGGTGATGATGCCCACCTTGCTGCCCAGCGGCGTATCCTGGAACAGGCGGAAGTACTGGCAGGCGTCGTAGATTTCATCGGCCACCAGGATGGCGGTACCACGATCGTTGCTCAGGCGAGGTCGGGTATCGAAATCCTCGATGATGCTGGCGATGATCCGCTCCATCCGGTTCTTGGAGCTGAGCAGTTCCTGCATCGTCGCCCAGCGCCGGCGCAGCGCCGCCTTCTGGTAGTTGTTCAGCCCCTTTGAGATGGCGGCGAACTTGTTGTCCACCATCTCCCGGGACGTGAGCTGCTGCGGCACCGAACGCGCTTCGTACTTCAGATCCAGCACGACCTTGTCGGCCACTGCCTGCGGGAACTTGTAGGTGTGGATGTAGGTGCCGAATACTTCGCGCGTGGTTTGCTTGTCCTTGCGCAGCAGCGGCGTGCCGGTGAAGCCGATGAACAGGGCATTGCCCAGCCAGCGCTTCATCTGCCTGTTCATGTCACCGCCCTGGGTGCGGTGCGCCTCGTCCACGAACACGTAGAAGTTGCCGAACATGGGCGGCGGCGGGCCGTCCAGATCGCGGGTATCGAACTTGTGCAACAGGGCACAGAGGAGGCGTGGCGTGGTCGCGCCCAGCTTCTGCACGAACTCGGCGCGGCTGGTGATGCGGTTGCCGGTTTCCTGCTTGCCGATCACCCCGGCGTTCCTCATCACACCGGTGATCTGCTTATCCAGTTCCTCGCGGTCGGTGACGACCAGAACCCGCGCGTCCGGATCGTTTTCCAGCACCCATTTGGCCAGCAGCACCATCAGGATACTCTTGCCGCTCCCCTGGGTGTGCCAGATCACGCCGCCTTCCTTGCGGCGGATGCGCTCCTGTGCGGCCTTGATGCCGGCGTACTGGTGCGGGCGCGGGACTTTTTTGACGCCCGCATCGAAGATGACGAAGTTGCGAAGCAGATCCAGCAGCCGCTGCTTGCCGCACATTTGCGCCAGCGGTCGATCGAGATAGTCGCCTTCTTGCGGTTCCGCGGGCGGCGCTTCGTCGCGCCATTGCACGAACTGGGTTTCCGGCGTGCCGATGGTGCCGTAGTGCAGGCCTTGGGCATCGTTGCCAGCGAATACCAGTTGCACCGTGCTAAAGAAGCCCTGGTGGAACATCGGTTCCTGCAGAGTGCCGAGCTGGCGGATGCCGTAGGACACATCGACGCTGCCGCGCTTGAGTTCGATCACCGCCACGGCGATACCGTTGAGGTACAGCACGATGTCCGGGCGACGATCCAGATCGCCGTGCAGGGTTACTTCCTCGGCCAGGGCGAATTGGTTGGCGTCCGGGTTGTCCCAATCGATCAGGTGTACCTGTTTGTGCGCCTGCCCGGCGGCCAGTTGCACCGGCACGCCGAAGCGCAACAATTCGTAGGTCTTGAGGTTGGCGTTGTAGAGCGTGGTGCCGACCACGTCGCCGGCGTTCTGCAACTCGAACAGCGCGGCGTTGATTTCCGCATCGGAATAGCCGCGCTTGCGCAGGTTGGCCTGCAACAGCTCGGGCTCGATGTTGCGGTTGTTGTCGCGTTTACCCCATTCGCCCAGATATTCGTAGCCGAGCTGCGTCCGGAACAGCTCGACGACGCGGTTCTGGGTCTTACGCTCAGGGCGCGGTGCCGGCATTACATCCCCCACGGATCATTCCCCCACGATATTACCGCGCCCGCCTCAACTCCTTGGGAAGGAACGCATCAATCTCTGCGTCCGAAAAGGTCATATCTTCCATCTCTTTCAAAGCCGTCTGCGCCTCCTTGTATGCCTTGTAGTTCGTGCTAGGCACTCCTTTATAAGTGGCATGCAGATCTTCTAACAGGGCATCCCGATTCTTACGAAGATCCTCCAACGGCAGTGCCCCAGCCCGTAGGTCAGTCAACAGGCTGAGATACTTCTCCCGGATCAGCCAAATGTCAGCCGCCGCTTGGCGGTGCTTCTGAGCAATCTCGCCAAGATCGTAATCCTTCGTGTAGGAGTTCAATGCAAGCAAGATCGTAGAAAGCACGGCAGTGACAGCCGTTGTAACAACCCTCCAGTCATCGCAAAACGTCGATGCGATCCCGCCAGTCACGAGAGCAGAAAGAGCTATTTGCCAAAACTTGATGCGCTTGTGAAGCGACAGCAAGATGTCCGCGCATTTCTCATGCGTCTTGTGCGTATAGACCACGCGCCCATAGCACTCACGCAGTTGGCCTTCGAGGACTTCTTTCGCATCACTCATAGTCGCTCCCATCAGGGACAATCGGGACGTGGATTCTGTCTTTCGCTACGACTACCCCATCTTTCACCAAGTAGCATTCAACAACGTGATCCCCACGGAATTGCGTATGCTCCTCGCGTGATCGCCAACCGCCATCCATCATAATCTGCCCGCGTATGCAGTTCCTTCGCTCTGCCTCATCCCCGCGATTGAGCACTTTCCAATATACCTGGAATGGCTCGCCAGACCTCGGAAGCTCTGACACCCAAAACTTCAAAGTCTTCTGTGCTTTCAATGGAATGTGTCTGCCGAGAAGGTCACTAAGAAGGAACTTGCGGAATCCACGCTGAAACACCTCGCAGTCGATTTTCATGTCGTAGCGAATATCGACGGGGAACCTGTCCTCGATGAACTCTTCGGTGTTGTCCCAGGTTCTAGTAGCAGCGGCTTCTGCCAGCGTAGCCTTCGCTGCCGGGAACGGTCTGCCATAGACCGCCTTCCATTTGTCGTTGACGTTGGCCTGTTGCTCGGCCTCGATGGCCTTCAGACACAGGTCATAGGCCTTCTTCGCCTTCCTCTGAAATTTCTTCTTAACCTTGACCCGCTGCCCACTCCCAGGCGCAGCGTAATAATCCTGATCCGGTTGGTCGGCCAGATACTTGAAGAAGTCCCGGCTCATAAAGTCGTAGTAGAGGAAGCTCCTGGCGTCGTATTCATTGGTTGATCCCAAGAAGTTGTAGGCAAGCGTATCGATCAGCAAGCCGCCCATGCCGACGCCATGCTTGTTTTTCCAGGCGCGGACCATTTTGCACAAGCGGCGAAGGTTCGAGTTCTTGGCACCATCACGATCAGCGATGGCCTTCATTTCTTCCTTTGGCTTGGTAATCTTCCAGCTTCCCCCATTTTTGGTGTCGGGGTACTTGAAGCTACCGTCGTCCTGCTCGAACACAGGCTGCACTTCCACATGGAAGTTCGTGTATGTCACGGTGACGACCAGCCTATCGACTCTGACACTGGTGGTCGGATATCGCTTCTTGATAGCGTCCTTCGCGTCTGTAAGAAGTTTTGATTGCCCGTCCTTTGTGTCGTAGTCCGCCCATTTCGACTTGGGCATGATGTAGAGCATGTCCAAGTCGGAAATACCATCAATGGCGGTTTTCCGGCCGAATGAACCGACTTGTAGAGTGTTGGCCGTGCTCGAGTCGGTATCGCGGAACTGCTTGTTCAGTGCAGTTGTCAGTTCGCCGTAACGCAGGCTGATGACCTCGCCATTGGCAATGGTAAGGTTATCGATGAAATCCGAGAACATTTCCCCTACGGTCATACAAGCCTTGTTCTGCCTGTCAGCAGCTCCTGCATTATGCCCTGCCTGAGCAGGCGGGTCTTTTCGCGGCGCTGTTCCAGTGCGGCGATTTCGGTATCCATGTCGCCCAACACCGTTGCAATCGCGGCCTGCTCGTCAATGGACGGAAGAGTCACGGGCAGGTAACTTAGAATTTTTGTATTCAATGAGGCCATTGTTTGGCCAACGGCGACATTTCTTACATTGCTTTTGAACACTTCCCCATGGAATTGATAGCTCAAGAAATGAGCACTGATGATGCTTTTCTGTGGGCGCACACGGAGAAGACGACCTGAGAAAAGCCAACCAGCCTCTGGATCTCGAATAAGGGCGTTCCTGTCGATCGAACCAACACGGCTGAAAACTATGTCTCCTACATGCAGCGAGTAAGCCTTCAATCGCTGTTTATCAGTATCTGAAACCATGGGCAGGTTGCGGTGGTCAATGCCGCGTTCGCCGAGATGTTCGACCGTAATGATGGGTGTTCCCTCCAATACATAGTCCCGCTCGTGCAAGGAAGATCCGAACGGGCCAGTCTTCACTTCAGCCACTTCGCCAAGCAATCGCGTTTCCCACTTGCCCGCAAACCCCGGCAGCCGGGTCTTGCAGGCGAGCAGTTGCTGCATCGTCGTCTGCTTGATGTCGCACTTCTTGGCGATGAGCTTGTCCAGGCCGGCCAGTAGCGCGTCCACGTCGCTCAAGGCAGTAGCGATGGCGGATTGTTCTGCCTTGGGCGGGACCCAAATACGGAGCGCTTGAACCAACTTTGTATCTAGAACACCAGCAGTATTGCCCGCTGAACTGACTAGTTTAAGCAACTGTGTTTCATGACCGAGCAATGAATAGGTCAAGAATTTTGGAAACACATTGTGACTCGGAACGAGCGCCTTGACGTCTTGATTGAAGCAAACAGGCTTGGTAACCAAACCCGCAAGAATTTCGTTGTGCAACGCGCTTCCGCGAACCAGTAAGAGCGTTGCGCCGACCGGAGCCATTTTGCTTCCGACGGCCACCGCTTCGGCAGTTACGCACTTGTCGGACTCAAATATTTCTATTGTGCGAAGCGTTGATGCACTAATCCATGGAATATCACCAAACCAATATTCCTCGATTGAACGAGATGGCGTTCCTCCGGAAAGCCATCTCGTCACCGACCCGAGATCCACCAATTGTGTTTTCTCTTTTTGCTTACTTTTCGATTTCAGCTCCATGCCAGCCCCATCCTGCGCAGGTGCTCATCCACCTTGTCGGACAGCGCGGTCACCTCTTCCACCAACACCGGCAACGGCGATTCATAGCGCAGCGCCAACTCGCGCACGCGGGACGTGAGCACCTGCGAAGCGCGTTCCACCTCGCCGGCAATCGCCGCCTGCATCGCGGCCAGCCACTTGTCATCCACCACCAGCGTCCTGATCTCATCGACCGTCAGCGTCGGGTACTTCTCGTATGTCGCCTTGTCGAGCGCGGCATCCTGCTCCTTGAGCCGCTTCTTCAGCGCGGCTTCGCTGGCGGACAGCGCCTGCCAGCGCTTCAGCACCGCCAGTTCCTCGGCAGCGTCCTCGTCGTCGCCGATTTCGCGGATGCGGTCCTTCACCTGTGCGTCGTTGATCTTGTCGAAGCCGGCAAAGGTCATGTCCTCGCCGCTGTGTTCTTCTTCGAACTCGGCCAGCGCGCTGGCGGCGGCTTCCAATTCGGCGGCGGTGGCGTCGATCGCCCTCTGCTGCTTGGCAAAGTAGCGGGCCACGATGTAGCGCTTCGGGATCAGGTCGCAGGCCCAGCCCTTGTCTTTCTGCTTGCCCTTCTTGTCGGTCTCGATGATGCGTTCCGGCTTCGCTACCCAGCCATGGGCAGAAATTAGGTACGCGTCGTCCTGCATCGTCTCCGCCCAGTAGTCCATCAGGTGCTGGTATACGTCGTAGGCGTCGACCAGCGGCTGGCCCTGGTAGTGCTTGAGCAGGTTTTCGGAAAGCTCCTTGCCCAACTGCTTCGGCGGGAAATGTTCCGGCACCGCCTTCAGCTTCGGCCCGACGTAGTCGCGCCATGCGGCGAAGTGCGTGTCCATCTGCGCCAGGAACGCGGAGAATTGCGGATGCGCATGGATGGTCTGCTTGACCGCGGCCTTGTCCACGGCAAGCTGCGCATAGCCCTTGCGCAGCGGCTTGAACAGCGCCGCCTTTAGGTCCTGGCAAACCTTCCAGTAATCGTCCAGCGCATCGACATCGGCCTGCGGAATTCCGCCTTGCAGATGACCGGTGAGGTCCTGCACGTCCTCCGGCTCCGAGCTGTCGATATAGCGCGGCAAATTGAGGTTCCAGTCGTGCTTCTCGATTTCCCGGAAATCGACCATGCGCGCAAAGCCGGCCTCGTCCCTCGCGTTGGCGAACACATCCACGATGCGGTGGATGTCCTGCTCACGCAGGCGGTTCTTGGCGCCGTCCTTAATGAAGCCACGGCTGGCGTCGATCATGAAGATGCCCTTGCGCGCCGGGGCGTTTTCCTTATCCAGCACCAGCACGCAGGCGGGAATGCCGGTGCCGTAGAACAGGTTGGCCGGCAGGCCGACGATGCCCCTCAGGTAACCGCTCTGCACCAGCTGGCGGCGGATGTCGGCCTCGGCATTGCCACGGAACAGCACGCCGTGCGGCAGAATGCACGCGCCCTTGCCGGTGGATTTGAGGCTGCGGACGATGTGCAGCAGATAGGCGTAGTCGCCCTGCTTGACCGGTGGTATCCCCCACGCGAAGCGTTGATAAGGGTCTGTGGCCGGAGAGACCCCAGCGCTCCAGGACTTGTCCGAGAACGGCGGATTGGCGACCACATAATCGAAAGTCTTGAGCTTGTGGCCGTCCTTGAACTTCGGGTCGGCCAGGGTGTTGCCCGAGCGCACGGAAGCATCCGGGAAGTCGTGCAGGATCATATTCATGCGCGCCAGGCCGGCGGTGGTCGTCGATATCTCCTGTCCGTAAAGGGTGATCTGCTTGCCTGCTTCGGCAGCCACCTTGAGCAGTAGCGAACCGGATCCACACGTCGGATCGTAGGCGGTGGTCTTGCGACTGGTGTTGTGCGGGCCGATGCCAATCAGGTGGGCGATGGTGCGGCTGACTTCGGCCGGGGTGTAGAACTGCCCCTTGCTCTTACCCGAATCCTGGGCGAAGTGGCGCATCAGGTATTCGTATGCATCGCCCAAGATGTCGTCGTGCTCGGCGCGATTGTCGGCGAAGTCCAGTGCCGGGTTCTGGAAGATGGCGATCAAGTTGGTCAGCTTGTCGCGACGCTCGCTGCCTTCGCCCAGCTTGTTGGGATCGTTGAAATTGGGGAAGTCGGTGCGCGCTAGCGAGCTTGGGTTAGCGTCGATCAGCGGCTGGATGACCTGCGTGTTGATGAGGTTGCCGATATCGCCATTGCCCTTGAGCTTGACCATGTCGGTGAAGCTGGCGCCCTTGGGGATGACCAGCGGTGCGTCCTCGTCGCCGGCGTACTTGTCGCTGACGTACTTGATGAACAGCATGAAGAGCACGTAGTCCTTGTATTCGGACGGCTCCATGCCCCCGCGCAGTTCGTCGCAGGAGGCCCAGAGGGTGGAATACAGGTCGGACTTCTTGATGGCCATGCGTTCGCGCGGTGTGGTCGGGATGCCTGAACGGATTGTAGCGGCGGGCATCGCAGGACCCGCGACGGCATCGGGTTGCCTCCACTGCCCTATGCTTTTCGGTACCGGGTCCCGCACCGGGTTCGCCGACCCCGGCCGAAACTACAAAAACCGTAGAACCCTCCATTCCAAAGAGTTGACTGTCTGCCTGGGTAGAGCGTGCATAGGGGCAAGGAGGTCCTCTATGCCCAAAGCCGCTCAATCCGCGTTACCACACTGGAACACGCTCAGCGACCTGGATCGCAAAGGGCTCGCTGTTGCTTGGCAACAAGCCTTCGATCGCCCTATTCCGCCCCGGCTCTACAAGAACACCGTGGTTATGCTCCTGGGCTACCGACTGCAAGAGCTCAGGCTCGGTGGTCTGTCGCCCGCAACCCGACGTCACCTTGCATCGCTCCTTCCTCGATCCCAGGGCGGCCGTGGGACCGCTCCGCCCCCACGTCGCCTCAAACCCGGCACGCGCCTGCAGCGTACCTGGCAGGGCCGAAGCTATTCGGTGACCGTCATGGAGACCGGGTACGAGTATCTCGGCAAGCACTACGCCAGCTTGTCAGTGATCGCCAAGACCATCACCGGAACGCCTTGGTCAGGTCCTGCCTTCTTTGGGTTGAAGGAGAAGGCGGCATGAGTACTGTTCGCTGCGCGATCTACACCCGCAAGTCCACCGAGGAAGGGTTGGACATGCAGTTCAACTCGCTCGATGCTCAGCGCGAGGCATGCGAGGCCTACATCGCCAGCCAACGCCACGAAGGCTGGAATGCCCTGCCCAAGCACTATGACGATGGTGGTTACTCCGGAGGCAACACCCAGCGCCCGGCCCTGCAGGCGCTCCTAACCGATATCGCCTTGGGCAAGATCGACCTGGTGGTGGTCTACAAGATCGACCGCCTGACCCGATCCCTGACCGACTTCGCCAAGATGGTGGAGGTGTTCGACAAGCACCAGACCTCGTTCGTCTCGGTCACTCAGCACTTCAACACCACCAGTTCCATGGGCCGGTTGACCTTGAACGTGCTGCTGTCCTTCGCCCAGTTTGAGCGGGAGGTCACCGGCGAACGCATTCGGGACAAGGTGGCTGCGACCAAGAAGAAGGGCATGTGGGCCGGCGGCAGTCCTCCGCTCGGTTATGACATCCAAGACAAGGCGCTGGTGGTCAACGCTAAGGAAGCCGAGCGAGTCCGACTGATCTACCGACGCTATCTGGAATTGGGCAACGCAGTCCGGCTGAAGCAGGAGCTCGATGCCCGGAAGATCCATAGCAAGGTCCGCGGCGGCAAGCAGCCTGGCGGCACCCGATTTTCCCGAGGCGCGCTCTACACCGTCCTCCAGAACCGGACTTACCTGGGACAAGTCACCCATGCCGGTCAGGTCTATCCCGGGCTCCACAAGCCCATCGTCCCCCAAGAGCTTTGGGACAAGGTCCAGGCTCAGATCCAGGCGAATAAACAAGCCGCCAAGCAACAGACCAAAGCCCACCATCCGAGCCTGCTGGCGGGGCGGCTCTATCTCGACGACGGCACGCGGCTAACCCCGGTCCATACCAACAAGCTCGGTAAGCGCTATCGCTACTACCGTCTCGGCTATGCCCGGATCGGCGAGGAGGACAAATCCAAACCCAAGATCAGCATGCCCGCCCACGATCTTGAAGTCCTTGTCGAGCGCGAGTGGAAAGCGCTGCTCACCAGCCAGGACCTCACAGACCGACTCACCAAGGACGAGGAGAACGGCTTGGAATCGATGCGGCAGCTACGACTCCTCGCCAACACCTGGGACGACCTATCGCTCGCAGACAAAATGCACCGGCTTGAAGATGCTCAGCTCGAGGTCAAGGTTGGATCCGACGACATCCGAATCACCGCTAATCCCGAAGGCATCATCGAGAGACGGCTCCATCCGCTCACACGGCCCAGCAAGCACAAAAAGCCGAACCCAATCACGCGCACATTCTTCGCGAGCCTCTACGTCTCGCACGGCGAGAAGAAGATTGTCGAACCTTACGAGCAGATCGGGCAGAAGGAACGAGACGAGCAGCGCGAACAACTGCTACGGCGCATTGCGCAGGGGCGTGCCTGGGCTCAGGAGTTAATCGAAGGAACGGCTGATTCGACGAAAACGATCGCGTTGCGCGAGAAGAAGAACGAGAGCTACGTATATGATGTGATTCGCGCGGGGTGTCTATCGCCCACTGTCGTTGATCAGATCGTCGACAGCCACGGGCCATTGATCAATCTCGACGACTTAATGGTGCCGATTCCGCCGTCGTGGGATGAGCATTCGCAGTTGTTGGAAATGGCGAAGGGTTGAGACTTCTTTCGGCCAAGAACGGCCGTTCGGCCTTGTGATTTCGAAGTGCCCTTCAGACTGGGCGCTATTTTCGGCTTAACGTCGTGGCTCCACGGCTGCCGGTCGTCGCGACGGTCTGCTTGATATGCGACCACTTCAGAGATAAGCGAACTTGCCCCTGAAACAAGACTCATCGACTAGGCCAAGGCGAGCTAGCCGGCCTGAAATCGGCTCCGGAGTTAGCGCCGAGTAAGCGTAGCTAAGCGTCGATAGCCAGGCAGCTCCATAAGCGGGGTGGAAATGTTCCGAACCTGCTCGAGCGCTTCCCCCAGGTCGTAGGGAACAGGAGTCCCATCAGCTCCTCCCACCGTGCGATCCAGCAGGCGCAGCAGCGCAGCAGCCTTTTCTGGTGAATTGATCAATCCAACATTGCTTCCCTCTCCACGGCAGGTAATGCCGTAATCGTGCATCGACCACGATTCAAATGGCACGAGGAAATGGCTGATCGCATTCACGGCGTCCACGAACGCTTCTCCGCATGTGATGGGCAAATCGGCAAGAGCCTTCGCCACGCCGGGTGTTGCAAGCATCGCCTCCTGCGGCCAGACATCTTCGAGAAATGGACGGACAGATCGATTGAATATCTGCTCTACAGAAACCTCTATGGCGCCATTCGGTTTTGACATGGCAGCCGCGAATTTTTGTATGACGCCAGCCACTCTCGCTCGGACTTCATCCTCCAATGATCGAACCATTTGAGACGTTGATGCGAATGCAATCACTGGGGCGCGCTCATCATTCAATGCATGCAGAGCTTCTAAAACCACACTTCTGGCGAGCGCGCTCCGCACATCCCTACTGAGCTTCTGGTCAACCGCTCTATCTATCATCTGCATTCCAATCACCGACAAAACGCGCTTGAAATGATGCCTTCTTGCTATTGCACCCCAGAGTATGTTGTTTTCCCGGGAGTCAATCTGAAGAGGCGAGAATAGATTCTCCGCCGTCCAGTCAGGGTCGGCGGCAAGAAACCACTCTGACGCCTCGAGCATTCTGTACTTAACAACCAGGCCCGCGTAGCCAGTAGCTGCAAACATTGCATTGCGCATTTCCCGTAGTTCTGGATTGGCAACGAACGGGCGTTCGTCTGCTCGCACCTTGGGGCACAGCTCAATGAACACTTCGTACAACTTGCCTGCCGGATTGTTTAACGTATCGAGGCGCTCTATATCCTCAGCCTCGACATCCTGATCGGCAGCTTGCTCAGCCCGTGAATTATTCGACTGGTGGAAATTCGTTACATCTACAGCCACGGGCCAAAGGCGCCGCCATACGGGAACCAAAAGGTCCACTTCAGTGGCTACACGACGCCACTGGTCCAGCAATGCAGCAATTCCGCCCATTGCCTTAGCGGCCGTAGCTAATGGGAGCCCGATCAACAGGCCGAACACTCTGTCAGCATCTCGACGACTTTCAGTTGCAGCGGCCTCCGCGCCTTCGCCTTCTGCAGGCGAGGACGGACTAAAAGCCCAACCGAACCTATTCCAGACTTCCGGATATGCCGCACCAAACTCCGGCGCCGCCTCAAGATCCTGGAGCAACGATCTACTGTTCTCACCTTCCCTGATCCAATCCGAAGCGCTGGAATCGCCCCAAGTGCCATCGGTTGTTGCGAGTGCCAACTCTAGAGCATCCAAGCGTTCGATCCCGACCATCTCGTCAAACCGTCTGTCCGGATTGGGGTAACCCTGCCGGGCCCTGAAGCCGCGACGAAAGTCATGATCGACCGTCTGCATTTCGCGCAGTTCTTCCGTCGTCACCAATTGCTCGGCCAGCCAAGCGTCATTGCCTTCGGAAAGTACTCCACCGCCGAGTTGTATTCGTCGAAGCTCGCGCGCGGCCCAGTACAGTTGAATCTCCCTGATTCGAGCCTTGTCTCCCTTACGCCAGAAACTCCCTGGCGGGCCCTTCCGCACCCTACGTTCAATGGCAGACTGGGCAGCAGGCGACAGGCTGGAGAACCGCACTGCCCTCAACTCTGAAATCTCCGACTCCCGCCCCATGCCCCAAAAGTTCTCGTCCGAAGCGGCCGATAGGATGGCCTCGACTTCAGCCGGGGTCGCAAATTCGGGATCGCGAGCCATTGCGTTCCACAACCGCCCATGGATTGGCAGTGCCGAAGCTTGCCAAGAGTTCGCAATCGCCTTGGCTGCTGAAATCTTTTTTCGGCCAAGCCTCTCAACGACCGCATAGAGCAACTTCACAACGGGCGGGATTCCCCGATGAAATTCATCCGGGTCTTCTCCATGCTCGTTGGCGTTTGGAATGTTGTAGACACGATTGGGGAGCTCAAAGCGCCAGTCGCCCTCCTCGTAACCCATTCGCTTTCCTAACGCGAAAGCGGACCGGAGCGCAGAGTCCAACCCGGAAGCGAGCTCAATCAAGAATCCCTCATCGAGAATGTTGTCCAAGCCAAGCTGACCTACGTCCACTAGACGGCCGCTGGAAATAGTTACCGAAGCCAAGTCCGAAACCTTCCGTAGCCTCCGTTGCGGCGCTTGCTCATCGATGCCTGGGTAGGTTGACCGCGGCTTAATCTCAATCACGGGCCTGACCAGATCAATAATGCGCGCAATCAGCTGGCCCGAAGTATCTCCTCGATCAATGCGCGTCCTGACGCGGAAAACATCAGTGTCGGCACCCTCGGGGTTCGCAGTCTGCTCCCAAGACTCCAACAGTAGTGCCCATGCTGAATTCCAAGGCTCCTTGACACCTTGGTCTGTGTTCTGAAAAACCTCCGACACCGCAATTCGCTCGGCCTGTCGGTGCGTGCCAAGCCTCATGGCCCATTCGAGTACTTCGCGCTCCATCAGCCGCCCGCTGAGAAATTCGTGGGCCGTTCTAAACGCCCGCTGTTCAACTTCAGGGAGTGAAAGCCATGGAGTTCTCATTGAGATGATGGGCTCCTCGGCTCACGATCGATGCTCAAGAACACATCCAACCATTCGACTTCAGGCTGTACTTGCGTAACCACCTTCATGAACCTCTGCCTTTCACTGTTGCTACCTCTTCGATACAAGTGTTCGAAAAGGTCACGTTCAATTTCCGATGCCTCGCTTCGCTTCATGCGAGCTATGTTTCTAATTCTCTTTTCAACAATCTCTGGTTTTCCGTTCACGGCGGAATAGCTGGCCCACTTTCCAAGCGTATGTGTCAGCTGGGAATGACCATTCGCGGAGTCGTAGGCTATCGGCGTAATTCCACGCGCACGCCAATCCTCCAATAGAACCGGATCGGCAGCCCCTGTTGTACCAACAAACGCGAACCGTTCCTGCAGGTCATCAAAGCGATTGCCATCCGCCGCTACGGCGTTAAGCAGGTAGCGCATCGGTGGGTCGTTAGCGCTATACCCCACTAGCACGAGACGAAATAGACGCGCAGCCTCGTAAATGAACTCCGGAACCACCTGCCGGCGGAGGTAGAACTCGCCAAAATCCTGGTCCGTTACGATGCAGTAACCCGCGCGAGCCGGGTCTCTTTCCAGAGCACCATGAATGTGCAAGACCCCACTGAATTCATCCGACCTACCGGGGCGTGGAATGGACGCGAGTGAGTAACACTCAAGGTTCTTTCGATGGCGCTTCGCAGCTAACTCTAGAAGCAGATCGAAATTTGTCGTAACGATTGTCGCAACAGAGCCGCGGCTGGCTAATCTGACCAGAGACTTATGTATCTCTGAGGGCTTCTTGCCGCTGTCTCGCAATATCGAGGAGACGGCGCTTCTGACCTTTGTTGTTGGGGCGTTAGTTTTATCTATCCGGCGCTCCAGCATTCCCAATGCCACGTCGTAGTCGCCCTGTACAAATCGTCTGACCTCGGCAAGTTGGTCGGGAAGCAGCGTGCCAGCTGGAGCCTGCCATTGATTGCAGACACCGCTCGGAATAGCGGACAGAGCACCATAGACCGCGTTGTCAAGGCGCTCATAGACCCTTAGCGTTAACTCTCTAAAGTCTGGAAGACCCGCAGGCTTGGAACTGCCCGCTCCCGTTATGAAGAGAACGTGGCCACGCCCATGTGCGAGCAGTAGTCGCTCTGGAATTTTGCAGCAGGCATCGTCAAGTGCGATCAGGCGATCTTCGCTCCTGGTGCTATCCATATGTCAGCTCTTGTCGGCCATGGCTAACGCTTCCCGTACAGCAACCGCATCAAGTCTTTCATGCTCAGGTGCCTGACTGCACCCTCGATCGTGATCGCGTGTTCCTTGACGATGGGCGTGGAGATTTCCCTAGCCAAGATGCGAACGCTGAGCGTGTAGTCGCCGGGGCCACTTGGCAGTAGCGCAACATCGGTCTCTGCCCTTCCGGTTTCTCCGGGACGCAGCGTCCCGAGGAGAACATGGCATACGGGCTTGCTCGTTCGCTCATCGATGCTAACCCGCTCTCGAAGCTGCTCCAATACGCCGCGAAACCCACGCCCAATGGGGAGGTGGTCCCCCGACCTAGGCTTCTCTGGCAATTCATCTGAGCGCAACATCTGGATACTCTCCCCGTGAGGTTTCGAGCACGTCAGTTCGAGTTTGACCTCTCCCAAGGCGAAGTCTGAATGGTTCGCCAAAGACAAACGAACGAGCACCAACCGCTTCAAGGTTGCGTGGAAGTCCGCGCCTTGACGGTAGAAGTCGCGATTAACAATTCCCATCGACGGCATGGGCGCCCTGATTCCATTCCCCATGTCAATCCAATTGTCCTCCTCATAGTCGGGTAGGCGCTGATCATCTGCACCCCCCGGCTACGGCATGATCCCTACCGTAGTTTGACGCAACGATGACATATGGGCGGCCAGAAAATACCAATGGAAGAAGCGTCCGCTAATGAGGCTTGCAGAGTGCCCTTGACGATGGGGTATGGGAGCGCTGGCGTGCCCTCACTAGCGATGCCTACGCGCGCTTCCACGAGAAGCTCCTGTCCAACCGGTCGCCTCTTCCTGTCTTAGCGTCCTTCGATGCCGCCGACCGTGCGAACGCTACTCGGGGGACCTTCGCCTGGTGGTGGTGTACAGATGGCGAAGTTCGAGCGACGATCAACACTCTCAATGCCTGGGGCATGCGCCTCCATGAGTGGGGGACCTAGAACCTAGTATCGATAGCTACTACCTAGAAGACGACAGGTGAGAGGTGTTATTCGTGCGTAACGGCCGAGATCGGAAGAATATCTCGACACCCCGCTAAGGCGAGACTCCGACACACTCAAGAAGTCCGCTACAGCTTCCGGACAGGCTGGCGGGACACCTTGATCGACGACACGCGATAAAATTTGCCAGCCCCGACCGAGCGGATAAAGATCTGCTCCGAGTGGTCGAGGTCGAACACCTCCTCAAACCAGCTCCCCTCGCGTTGCGCTGAACACGGCGCGTCTGCTGTTAACTCGGACAGCGTACGTGGGTCCTTGTTGCCCGCCACGTCATAGAACTGGAACTCGTCAGCAGCGTTCACCTCGTGAGTGAAGCCCGGGACCTGAATTTCGGCGGCTGCAACACGTGCTTGCTCTTCGGTATGGAAAAAATATCCAAGCTGGATATAAGTGGGTCCCAAGCATTTATGTAAGACATCTTCAAACGTGAGCTTCCGGAAACTACGGCCGTCGATGTCATTGATCCCGAAGTATGCCTCCCCATCGGCGAGCAGCCCCCTCTGCGTCAGCACAACCCCTACGCAGAACAGGGCGTGCAGCTTGATGAAGCAAAGGAGCCCCATCTCCGAGTCTATCAGTACGAGGTAATGCTTGTTGCTGTTGAGGTCGAGAAAATCAAGGAACGGCTCGAAGATTTTGTCTTGCAGTCCGGAGCCGAACTTTACGAACCTCTCGGCGGAGCCGTAATCGGCCTCTCGCAGGATGCGCGCAATTTCATTTGCCTCATCGGTCTCGAAAAAGTCCTTCACCGAGTCCACGGCGAACTCGTAGGCGATCTTCAACAGTCCGATCTTGAAATCACGAGTGTCAAAGGCCCACCTCGACGTAAACCCGCCGTCGTGGCTGCCGCGCGTAAGGTCGTTCCGGATCGTGCGCGCCGGGTCAATACCCATTCGTTCCAGCTTCTTATCTAGGATCTCTTGGATACTCCCTTCCTCGCGCGCGTCAACCGATATCTCGATGGAGACCGCTGACCCGTCAGCTTCCTGGACGCGGACGTTGGGGAGAAGCGTGAATGAAAGGTTGCCCTCGTCGTCAGTCGTCGCGCGCGCACGGATTGAAGGGTTCTCCGCCACGCTGATTGCGCCGGCGAAGGGATTGGGGATAGCACCGGTCTTACCCGCCCGCTGGTGGATGAAGCGGTATAACTCGGTGAGCTTGTGGTTTACCAATGGCCCATCAACCGTCTGGCCCAGCTTCGAATTGCAGGGCGTGCAAACGTTGTATATGTGGTAGTAGCCGCCGAGCGAGTCCGGGATGACGTGTTCGTCACTCATGTGCGACGGATCTTTGTTGATGCGACAGATGATGCACTCCACCTCGCTCTCCAATGCTGCGATGAACAGTCCTCACATTCTAAGGAATGTGCATGACGCGCTTGAAGAGCGTCGACACACAAGGCAGTTTCATTTGTGCAACAGCTCGAATGAGCTTTAATCGAAATCGCCTGGCCTCGTGCGTAGCCACCCAGCGATGTCCATCCTGGTTAGCTTGTGGCGACGGAGGCGTGAAGCGGCAGCCCGATCAACCTGAGCGCACGTCCGCTTTGGTCGGAAGCTGCTTCTTTGCACAGCTGGATGGCCGTCGCCTTTGGTTGACCATTTGTGCAACTGAGAAATCCCCTCCGAAACGGCCAGCGCCCGCCTACGGAAAGAAACCTGCCCTGCCGAACCGCAGCCAAATCCCCTGGAAATCGAGAGACTTGGGCTGAGAATCGGGCGGCGGCTGACTGGATGGTGGGGACGCAGTCACTCGAACTCGAAACCAAAGGCGACATCAACTTTGGTTGACGAAAACTGCGCCTGAGAAAGACCGCCAGAATTCTCAGAAAAGCCGCCTTTTGCACTAGGCTCGAACGCGATTCCAGCCCTGTTTTCCCGAGGAAAATGGCGATTTCTCTCCGTCTCAAAATAGCTTGAGACTGCGTGGTGGGCCTGCCAGGACTCGAACCTGGAACCAAGGGATTATGAGTCCCCTGCTCTAACCATTGAGCTACAGGCCCGTCGCCGGCGATTGTAGTGGAACGAAAAAGCCCGCCGGATGGCGGGCTTTT
>Ga0209023_10000980_pt1 | contig 40126 bp, 35 predicted proteins | sample LakOneMetagenome_FD_187468 | JGI IMG/M metagenome (GOLD analysis project Ga0209023, IMG submission 187468) | Freshwater and sediment microbial communities from Lake Erie, Canada (SPAdes) (version 2) | ecosystem: Environmental > Aquatic > Freshwater > Lentic | place: Lake Erie, Canada...
GCGGAAATGACTGAAAGCGGCCGGACCCTCGATGCCACCAGAGAGGTTCTGCGCAAGCATAATGGGCTTTGGTTTTACGACGAATCCTACGTCATATCGCGCCGTCGAGACTGACATTCCAGGATAGATCACACACAGAGCCGCCGACATGGGGCGGCAACAAGGGGTTGGTTGATGCGCGCGTCCTATCTGTTCACCAGCGAGTCGGTTTCCGAAGGCCATCCGGACAAGGTTTCGGATCAAATCTCCGACGCGATCCTCGATGCCTTTCTCGAAAAGGACGTCGCCCTCGGCATTGCCGACGACAGCGCAATCAACACGCGCCTCGGCTGCGAGACGCTCTGCACCACCAACAAGATCGTCATCGCCGGTGAAGGCCGCGGCCAGCTGTTTCGTGACATCCACGGCGTCTCGGTGGTCGACCGCGAACTGATCACCGAGATCGCGCGCGATGTCGTCAAAGACATCGGCTACGACCAGAACGGCTTCTCCTATCACGGCGCCGACGTCGAGGTGCTCCTGCACGGCCAGTCGCCCGACATTGCGATGGGCGTCGATGCCAAGAAAAAGAAGGGTGGCGAGGAAGAGGGTGCCGGCGATCAGGGCATGATGTTCGGTTACGCCTGCACCGAGAGCGAAGTCTACGAAAAGGGCTCTTACATGCCCGCGCCGATTTTCTTCGCGCACCGGATTCTGAAGGTGCTGTCGGAGAAGCGCCGCAGCGGTCAGTTGTTCGACCTGCAGCCCGACTCCAAGAGCCAGGTCACGGTCAAGTATGTCGACGGCAAGCCGGTCGGCTGCGCCAAGGTCGTGGTCTCGACCCAGCACAACGAGAAGAGCCGCAACGGCAAGAAGTATTCGCCCAGCCTGATCAAGGACATGATCGGCCATGAGGTCGAGAAGGCGCTGCCGAAGGGCTGGATGCCGCAGAAGTCGTCGGACTTCCTGGTCAACCCGACCGGCAACTTCGTGGTCGGCGGCCCCGACGGCGACTGCGGTCTGACCGGCCGCAAGATCATCGTCGACACCTACGGCGGCTATGCGCCGCACGGCGGCGGCGCGTTCTCCGGCAAGGATCCGACCAAGGTGGACCGTTCGGCTGCTTACGCCGCGCGCTATCTCGCCAAGAACGTGGTGGCCGCCGGTCTCGCCGAGCGCTGCACCATCCAGGTGGCCTACGCGATCGGTGTTGCCGATCCGATGTCGCTGCTGGTCGATACCCACGGCACCGGTAACGTCGACGAGAAGAAGCTCGAGAAGGTTCTGCCGGAACTGTTCCGTCTGACGCCGACCAACATTCGCCGCACCCTGAAGCTCAACCGCCCGATCTATCGCCGCACCGCGTCGTACGGTCATTTCGGCCGCGCGCCGGAGAAGGACGGCGGCTTCTCCTGGGAAAAAACCGATCTGGCCCCCGCGCTGAAGAAGGCGTTCTGATTTTCTCCGTAATCGTCTTGCATATTCCGGAAAGCCTCAGCGCTTTTCGGAATATGCTTTTTTAAGGGATCAACCACATGACCGCCGCCGCCAAGAAGCCCGCCTTCACCGACTACATCGTCAAGGATATTTCGCTCGCCGAATTCGGCCGCAAGGAATTGTCGCTGGCCGAGACCGAAATGCCCGGCCTGATGGCGACGCGTGAGGAATACGGCCCGAAACAGCCGCTGAAGGGCGCGCGTATCGCGGGCTCGCTGCACATGACCATTCAGACCGGCGTGCTGATCGAGACGTTGGCCGCACTCGGCGCCGACATCCGCTGGGTCTCCTGCAACATCTATTCGACCCAGGACCATGCGGCGGCGGCGATCGCGGCCGCCGGCATCCCCGTGTTCGCCGTCAAGGGCGAGAGCCTCACGGAGTATTGGGACTACACCGCAAAGCTGTTCGACTGGCACGGCGGCGGTCATCCCAACATGATCCTCGACGACGGCGGCGACGCCACCATGTACGTCCATCTCGGCCTGCGCGCCGAGAACGGCGACACCAAGTTCCTGGACAAGCCGAGTTCGGAAGAAGAGGAAGTATTCTTCGCGCTGCTCAAGAAGCAGCTCAAGGAAAAGCCGAAGGGCTACTTCGCCGAGATCGCCAAGAGCATCAAGGGTGTCTCCGAGGAGACCACCACGGGCGTGCATCGTCTGTACGACATGCAGAAGGCCGGCACGCTGCTGTGGCCGGCGATCAACGTCAACGACAGCGTCACCAAGTCGAAGTTCGACAACCTCTATGGCTGCCGTGAATCGCTGGTCGACGGCATCCGCCGCGGCACCGACGTCATGATGTCCGGCAAGACCGCGATGGTTGCGGGTTTTGGCGACGTCGGCAAGGGTTCGGCCGCCTCGCTGCGCCAGGCCGGCTGCCGCGTCATGGTCTCCGAAGTCGATCCGATCTGCGCGCTGCAGGCGGCGATGGAAGGCTATGAAGTCGTCACCATGGAAGACGCGGCGCCGCGCGCCGATATCTTCGTTACCGCGACCGGCAACAAGGACATCATCACCATCGACCACATGCGCGCGATGAAGGATCGCGCCATCGTCTGCAACATCGGTCACTTCGACAACGAGATCCAGATCGCGGGTCTGCGTAACCTGAAGTGGACCAACATCAAGCCGCAGGTCGACGAGATCGAATTCCCCGACAAGCACCGCATCATCCTGCTGTCGGAAGGCCGCCTGGTGAACCTCGGCAACGCAATGGGCCATCCCTCGTTCGTGATGTCGGCCTCCTTCACCAACCAGACGCTGGCGCAGATCGAGCTGTTCGCCAACAACAAGGACGGCAAGTACAAGAAGGAAGTCTACGTGCTGCCAAAGTCGCTGGACGAGAAGGTGGCCCGCCTGCACCTCGCCAAGATCGGCGTCAAGCTGACCGAACTGCGCAAGGACCAGGCCGACTATATCGGCGTCAAGCAGGAAGGCCCGTTCAAGAGCGATCACTACCGCTATTGAGCCTAAATCGCCGCATCGCCGGCCAATGATTTCGCTATGCCCGGGCAATAGCGCGAAGCGCGTCTTCGCGCTAGGTTTCCCGGGCATAGATGTATCTGGGTCCAGCGTGCGACTTCGGGGGATATGATGGCAGAACACTTCGACGTCCTGATCGTCGGCGCCGGCCTGTCCGGCATCGGGGCGGGCTATCACTTGCAGGAGAAGTGCCCGACCAAGAGCTACGCGATCCTCGAGGGACGCGACTGCATCGGCGGCACCTGGGACCTGTTTCGCTATCCCGGCATCCGCTCCGACTCGGACATGTTCACGCTCGGCTATTCCTTCAAGCCGTGGACCGAGCCCAAGGCCATCGCCGATGGGCCGGACATCCTGAACTACGTGCGGCAGACCGCGACCGAGAACGGGATCGACAGGAAGATCCGCTTTAACCACAAGGTCAAGCAGGCGTCGTGGTCGTCGCCGGAAGCGCGCTGGACCGTCGAGGCTGAACGCACCACGGGCGAGGGCGCCGTCGAGACGGTGAGCTTCACCTGCAATTTCCTGTTCATGTGCTCGGGATATTACAGATACGAGGCCGGCTACACGCCGGAGTTTGCCGGCACCGCCGACTTCGCAGGCCTTATCGTGCATCCGCAGAAGTGGCCTGAAGACCTCGACTACGCCGGCAAGCGCGTCGTCGTGATCGGTTCCGGCGCGACTGCCGTGACGCTGGTGCCGGAGATGGCCAAGACGGCTGCGCATGTCACCATGCTGCAGCGCTCGCCGACCTATGTGGTGGCTCGTCCGGCCGAGGACGCGCTCGCCAACAGGCTGCGCAAGAGTCTCTCCGCCAAGCTTGCCTATCACCTGATCCGCTGGCGCAACGTGCTTTTCGGCATGTATTTCTTCCAGCTCTCGCGGCGCAAGCCGGAGCGCGTCAAGCAACTCATTCTCAGCGGCGTCAAGATGGCGCTGGGGCCGGACTACGACGTCGCCACCCATTTCACGCCGCGCTATAATCCGTGGGATCAGCGGCTGTGCCTGGTGCCCGACGGCGACCTGTTCGCCTCGATCCGCGACAAAAAGGCTTCCATCGTTACCAACGAGATCGATACCTTCACCCCGAAGGGCATCCGGCTCAAGGACGGCAGCGAACTCGATGCCGACATCATCGTCACCGCGACCGGCCTGGTGCTGCAGGTGCTCGGCGGCATGGCGGTCAGCGTCGACGGCCGCAAGGTCGATTTCGCTCACACGCTGAACTACAAGGGCATGATGTATTCGGATGTGCCGAACATGGCGTCCGCATTCGGTTACACCAACGCATCCTGGACGCTGAAATGCGACCTGACCTGCGAATATGTCTGCCGCCTGATCAACTACATGGATCGGCATGGCTATAAGCAGTGCATGCCGCACAACGTCGATCCCTCGATCTCGGAATTGCCGTCACTGGATTTCTCCTCCGGCTACGTGCAGCGCTCGATCGCGCAGATGCCCAAGCAAGGCTCGAAGCGGCCGTGGCGGCTCTACCAGAACTACGCCCTCGACATCGTCAGCCTGCGTTACGGCAAGGTCGACGACGGGGTGATGCAGTACTCTTGAGGGGGAGAGCGTCTGCGACGCGACGCCTCATGCGTTGTTTCGCGTATACGTGGAACCTTCCGAATCGTGCTTGGGTGGCGGACGGTTAATGCCGGATTAACCGGTGTGCCGCACGCTTGGCAGATTGAGGCCACCTGTCAGCACGAGGAAGCCCATGGACGCCCAGCGTATTGCCGTTGATGCCATCGTTGCGTTGACCGATTGCGATCGCGAGGCGGTCGTTGCTTTCATCCGCCGTCTCTACCTCGCCGGCGTCCGCGATCCTAAGCGCCTGACCTTCAAGGGCCTGCAGGCGATGCGAGGCTGAGCCTCGCCGTCGTGGCAAGGGGGACGCCGTGGCGCGATGCCCCTCCGACGTTTAAGGCCGCCGCTCACACGGCTTCTTAATGGTTGCCACGAACAACGCTTACGAGCGCGCCACGCGGGGGCCCGTATCGACTTCGAGCACAACCTCGGCCGATCGCGTCTTAAGCTTCCAGACATGCACCGGGCCCGGCCGGCCGCGAATGCAGAGCGGGCCGACGTTGACGAACGGCTCCAGCTCGGAAGCGTGCGATCCGCATTCCTGCCGTGCGCGTTGCATCACTTCGTTGCCGACGACGATCTGGGCATCAAGCCCCCGCGCCTGCTGCTCGAGCCGGGCCGCGACATTGACGGCATCGCCGATCAGGGTCGGACCGAAGCGCCGGGAAATACCGATCGTGCCGGCCCAGACCGGACCGTATTGCAGGCCGATCGAGCAAGACGTGGTGTGGCCGCTGATGCTGACATAGTTGCGGCCGAGCGCACGGATGTTGTCGAGAATTGTCCGCGAGCATCGCAGCGCTCGCGTCGCGCAGTCGGTGCGGTCGGCGACATCGGCGAAGACGGCGAGGATACCGTCGCCCTGATACGAGTTGAGCTCGCCTTTGTAGCTTGCGATCGCGGCCGTCACGACGCGCTGAAAGCCGCCGATCAGACTGAACACGGCTTCGGGCGGATCGTCGGTGCAGATCTGCATGAAGTGATCGAGATCGACGAACATGGCGACCATGTTGCCGTGGTGCAGCGGCTGCACATGCTGAACGGGATTGGGCTGTAGCTCGATCGAGGTCATGGGCGCACTCCCTTCGAGAGCGGTCGCCTGCCGGACTGCTGTCCGCTGCGACCGTCCCGATGGTCGGACACATGGTGTGAGGGCGGTGTGAATCCGCTGTTAGGGGAGCGGCTCCGGAAAACGGCATTTCTGCGACATTTTCGATCCGCCAATGAGGGGATGCTGACGCTATCCCCTCACGGCTGGTGGAATCGGTCTATTTCAACCCCAGGCTCTGCAGCACCTCCACCAGCGACTTGATGGCGCCGGTGCGCGGGGCGGGTCCTGTCATATTCGGCGGCTTGTTGTGGTTGAACAGGATCGACCAGACCGAGTCGGTCTTGCGCGCCTTGTCGTGGCAGCCCATGCAGGTGAGTTGAAAGCCGCAACCCGTCGACGCCTGGAAGAACGTCTCCATCGTCGTGTTGGCCGTAGCTGTGCCGTTGGGGCCGGCACAGGCCGGGCTCGGAATGACGGCGTTGGCGTCATGGTTCGGCGCCATGCCGATGACAGGCCATTGGGTCGTCACCAGCTTGTAGTTTTGCCAGACGCTGCCGAGGCTCGCGAGCTTGGTCTGCTGGATGCGATTCAAGTCGACGACGTCGGGCTTGATCGGCTGCAGGCGCTGCACCTGATAGGGCCGCGGCGGAATGCCGGGGCCGGCCGCATTTGCGGGTTTCGGAATTTTGAAATCGTCATCCGGACCGTGGCTCATCGGCGTGCTGCTGCCGTCGTTGAACGTATAAGTCCGGTTCGGCTCGGGATTTGGCTCCGGCACGTTGTCGACGTGCTCGAAGGTCGACCAGATCCACTGCGGCCGCGTCGGCGACTTGTAGACGATGTGAAGTCCGACGAGACCGACATCGGCGATCCGGCAGGCGTGGGTGTCCTGATCCTGAACCCAGGCCTTCTGCCGGACATAGAACCGCGAGGGGTTGACCGCTCTTGGCCCCGGCAATTCGATCCAGGCCGATTTCACGGTCAAGGCGCCTGCCGGCTGTTCAGCCGCTGCCGCGACCCGCGTGCCATCAGGTGCCGGCGGAATGCCGCTGACCTTGCTGGTGTCGTACAGGTTGTTGTGGAGGATCGTGTCGAATGCGGCCCGATTGAAGGCGGCCTGATAGCGCACATAGCTCTGATTTTGCGCGACCAGGAGATGCACCGAACTCGATCCGAGTTCGCCCTCGGTGATGTTGCCGAACTCGTTGAAGGTCGCGAGCACGAGCGCGCCCGGTTCGATCTTCGGCTGATTACTGCAAGCATCGGCCAGCGCGGGAAACGCACTCCAGTCGCCAGGGGTTTCGGCATTCTCGCGGAAGATTTCCCAGTCGGCCTTGAGCGTTTCGAACGTGCTGGGACCCTGATCCGTGATCTTCCTGGCGAGGTCGGGGATTCCGCGCTGGGCGGAGGCGGGCCAGGCCAGAAACTTGAACAACTGCCAGGAGAACGCATGGAAATCCGCGGCGCTGTCGCCGGTGCCGCAAATATCGGCAGGCGGCGTCGACTGCGGCGGATTGTCCCAGGACACATCATGCGTGCAGGGCGCCACAGCTTGCGCCATCGCCTCATCGGAGGCTGCGGTCCATGCCGTCACACACAGTGCGACGGCGCAACCTTTGAACACGTTACGCAATCCGGAAACGAATGCGGCCGGCGGGGCGGCGGTGCGAAAGGGCGGATGTATCATCATGGTTCAACCTCGCCTGTTGACGTCTGAATGCTTCGGCAAAAAGCCGGCCAAGTCCAAAGACGGTGACGCGATCAGCAAATTGCGATAGCCTTCCAAGAGGCCTTGCCCAGGAGAAGACGGAGTTACATCCCTTGCTCCAGCTCTCGCTATTCGGACCCGTATCGCTGCGGCGCGATGGTCATGAGATCCGGATCAAGAGCGTGAAGTTGCGGGCGATTCTTGGTTACATTGCGCTGAGCGAACCGTTGCAGGAGACGCGCGAGCGGCTGGTCGGGCTGCTCTGGAGCGAGTCGGGGGAAGTGCAGGCGCGCGCCGTGCTGCGCCAGGTGATCCGGGAATTGCGCGACGTGTTTGCCGAGGCCGGCAGCGACGCGCTGCATGTCAGCCCGCAGGAAATCGGGTTTGCGCGCGGAGCCATCGATGTCGACGCGTGGGACGTGATACACGCCGCCGAGGCCGGCGACGTGCATCCGCTGTTGCTCGAGCGTTGCTGTCTCACCGACGAGTTGCTGGCAGGTCTCGACGATCTCGATTCTTCCTTCACGGTCTGGTTGCAGGCCAAGCGGCACACGATGTGCGATCGTCTGTTGCGCGCGCTGGAAAAAGGCCTTGCCAGCTGTGATCCGCAACGCGAGGGCGATTTGGCGCAAGCCATCATCAACCTCGATCCGACCCACGAGGACGCCTGCCGCCGACTGATGCGCGCCCATGCCGCCGCCGGCCGCACCTCGCACGCGCTTCGCGTCTACAAGGCGCTGTGGGATCTGCTCGACGCCGACTACGGCATGGAGCCTTCGGCCGCGACGCAGAAACTGGTCGCCGAGATCAAGATGGGCGATCACGAACCTGCCACACCGGCCCGGACCATCCCGGAAAGCGCCGCGACGCTGGTGCCGTCGGCGCCGGAGGCGGCAGTTTCCGCAATGGGCGTGCCTGCCGGCCGGCCCGAAATGCGGATGCTGCTTTCGCTGCAACCGGTCGATGTTCAACAGGTCGATGCCGACAAGGCGCATCTCGTCGTCGGCTTTCGCCAGTTTCTGATCGCCTCGCTGGTCAAGTTCCGGGAGTGGCACGTCACCGACATGCTGTTCCAGGAGCAATCCGAATCGGAGCAGGGCAAGGCCGCACGCTATCTGATCCAGATGTTCGCCTATCAGGCCGAGCAGGCGGTGCAGCTCACCCTGATGCTGAAGGAAGTCGATTCCGGGTTCTATATCTGGAGCGACGGTTTCGAACTCAGCCTCGACAACTGGTTTGCCTCGCAGCGCCGGGTCATTCGCCGGATCGCGATGGCGCTCAATGTGCACCTGTCGGCGGAGCGCCTGCGGCGCTTTTCCGAGCAGCCGGATATTTCGCTCGGCGTCTACGACCGGTGGTTGCGGCACCAGACGCTGGTCCGCACCTTCGATCCCCGGCATTGGGATCGTCTGCACCGGCAGTTCACCGAGATCATTGCCGCCGCGCCGCAATTCGTTCCGGCCTATTGCGGACTGGCCGACATCAACACCATCGAACACATCGCCCATCCCGGCGTGCTGCGCTCGCGCGAGCGCGAGGAAACGGCCTTGCAACTCGCGCGCAAGGCCGTGGAGCTCGATGCCGCCGACATCCATGCCCATCGCTGCCTTGCCTGGGCGCATATGATGCGCAAGCAATTCGGGCAGGCCGAGCTTCACATGCAGGTGGCCTGCGAACTGAACCCCAACGATTCCTGGACCGCGATCTCGGCGGCGTTGTTGTCTGCGTTCTGCGGCAATCCGAGGCGGGCGGCCGAGCTCGGCCAGATCGCGCTCGACACCACCGTCTCCCCGAGCCGGACGCACTGGGCCTACCAGACCGACATCGAATTCCTGAGCGGAAATTACACCGCCGCGGTCGATGCTGCGGAGCGCGCCCAGGACGCGCTGTGGGGCGTGGCCGCCTGGCGCACGGCAGCGCTCGCCCAGCTCGGGCGCACGGCGGAAGCTGCCGCCGAAGGTGCGCGCTTCCTCGCCCGCGTCCGTGCCAACTGGTTCGGCGCTGAACCGGCAAGCGATGAGGCGATCGTGAGCTGGCTGTTGCATCTCTATCCCATCCGCCATCGCGCCGACTGGGAGCGTCTGCGCGACGGCCTTCAGGCTGCGGGTCTTCCGACCGGCGCCGCCGAATACGACGCGCCGGCAACGGTCGACGCCGAGGATTAGCAACACTCGTTGACGGAGTATTCGCCGATGCGCCGGGACGCGAAATCCAGCGCTTCCTGTTGCGACAGGCTGACCCTGGTCGCGCCGCCGAACGCGATGTCGTAAAACAGCGGCATCACGTTGTAGGGGCCGGGCCTGACCGTCGACAGCTTGTCGTCGGTCATGCCTTGCGTGGGAAGCATGATCATCAGCGGATCGGTGGGGGCGTCGAGATAACCCCGGATCTGCACCGGCCTGGTATCGGGGCTCGGAACGGTCGCCTTGACATTGTGCGTGTCCATTTGCGCCTTGAGCTCCGCGACCGTGGTCGGACGCTTGCTCGGGTTCGCGATCCAGATCTGAACGAGCGTTCCCCAGTTCAACCAGTTCTGATTGTCGTTTACAATTTCGACGCGCATCGTAGCCTCCATTGCCGGGACCAGATGGTCTCTATTGATCCACCGGGTGTGAATCGAGCGTGAATCGGAAGGACGCGAGGCCAGACCAGCAACATCCGCTAGCGGCACCGCTGGAGGCGGCGGCAGCGGCGTTGGTGGCGGCCCCGGCGTCGATCGCGGCCGATTCCGCGGCGGCCGGCCTGCTCCGCTATCTCGGCTATGACGATGGCGATGCCGCCAGGGCCAATGGCCGCGCCCGGATGTTGCGCGCCGCCGCGCGATTTCGCCGGTTGTTTCTGCTGGCCGCACCCGACGCACCCGGCCTGGTGTTCTTCGGCGGCGAGGCCGATCCGGCGGCGCTCGGCACGGCGCTGGAAGGCCTGCCGAGCACCAGCCTGGCAGGGTCGGGGCTATCACCACAAAAAGCCTTTGAGTCCTGTGTCGGCGAGGGGATCGAATATCTCAGCCAGTTCGTGCAGTCGGGCGATCCCTGCGAGCAGGGCACCTTCGCCGACTATGGCGAGAGCGCGGACGAATCCGCGAGAGGATTCATCGCGGGGATCCTGGCCTATTGCGGTCTCGAGGCTGCGCGTCCGCTGGCCTGGGTCCCGGCGAGCCGGCTGACGGATGGCGCGCGGATGTGGTTCCCGCGCGATCTCTGTTATCGGCGGAGTGCAGCGGAGCGGGATTTCAAGCCGCCGCTGAAGCTCAGTTCGGGCTGCGCGGCCGGGCAAACGCGCGAGGAAGCGACGCTGCGCGGACTGCTCGAGCTGATCGAACGCGATGCGGTGGCGCTGTGGTGGCGTGGCGGGCGCCGCGGCACAGAGGTCGCGCCGGATGTTGATGCGGCGACACAAGCGCTGCTCGTGCAACTGCGGCGAGGACAGGGAAAGGTGAGGCGACAAACACGTCTGCTGGATATCACCACCGATGTCGAGATACCTGCGGTGACCGCGGTCTCGACGGATACCAATGGTGCGAACCTCGCGCTCGGCTTCGGCGCGCGGCTGACGCTCGCGGAGGCCGCGCGCGCTGCGGTGTTCGAACTGTGCCAGGTCGAACTCGGTCTGCATGTAGTGGCTGCCAAGCGGCAGGAAGCCGGCGACGCCGCGTTGAATGAAAGCGATCGCCGGCAATTGCGGCGCGCCGCCCTCGATATCGGGACATGCGCGCTGCTGCGGCCGGAGCAGAGGCTGTACGCCAGAGCCGATGCCGCTTCAGGCCTGCAACAGGCGCTGGAACGGCTGCAAGCGCGCGGGATTGCCGCCTATGCGATCGATCTGACGCGCCCGCAATTCGAAATCCCTGTCGTGCGCGTGCTGGCGCCGGGACTGCAACTCGACCCGTGCGAGGTGAGCGGCGCGCGGCTGGCGCGCGCGATCGCCGAGACCGGCGGCGGCGTGCAGCATCACGGCGGCTTGCCGCTGATGTGAGACTGCGGGCAGATCCTAGGGTATGCGGACCGTGGCCCGCTGCGGGCCTGCAGCGGCAGGAGAAGCGATCGCGGCCGCAGCTTCGGTACGATACTGCGGCAGGTGGCTGTCGAGCGAGTAGACCACGCACAGCGCGAGGCTGGCCCAGACCGCGGCGCTGAAATACAGCGACATCCAGGCGATCTCGCCCTTCCAGTGTTCGATGTCGTGGGTCACCACCCAGCGCGTAGAGACATCGCGAAGGCCCTCGATGATTCCGAGCAGCCGGCTGCCTTCGGCCAAGTTAGCGCGCCACCGGCCGAGATACATCGGTACGTCGATGGCGACGAGAAACGCCAGGTAGCCGGCGATGCCGACGATCGCGATCACGAGCGCTGTGCGAACCGCCCCGTTGAATTCGGGCAGCAACCGGCAAAGCCCGAGCGCGATAATGAAGAAGGCCACCGCCCACAACGAGTTCTCAATGGCGTTGAGCAGGAAGTTCCTGGTCAGCACCGCATACCAGGAAAAGCATTCGGCGAGGACGATCAGCGGCAGCACCAGCAGCGCGGCGTTGACGGTGGTGTCGGCGCCGGTCATCCGGCCGAGCTGGTTCATGATGATGACCCATTGCGCCGCGAAACAGACTTCGGCGATGGTCGCGACCGTGCGGCCGATCATGACGCTCGACAGCCAGGTGTTGAACAGGCAGATGCGCTGAACATCGGCGCGGGGCAGCACCGAGCGGAACGCGCAGCCGAACACGTAAGCCGCGCACAGCACCAGCATCGACTGCGTGTCGGACGGGCCGCTTGCGCTGCCAGGCGCGCTGTTCTGAAACTCGCGGTAGAGCACGAACCAGGCCGCGATGTTCGCGCCGCTCACCAGCGTCAGGAAAGCCCACCACCACGCCAGCGGATTCGACCGCGCCTGTCTCACCAAGTTCATTGCCGCTCCGGAATTTAATCTGCCTGACATTTTGTTGTAGTAATTCTGTCACGAAATGTTGGCGCGGCACGACTCAAATATCCGTGGTCCAGCGATTTTCGCGCCGGATTTTTATGACAGTTATATGACAGGGCAGGGGATCGCGGCCGCCGTCAGCGGCGACGTTTCATGGCGATCGATTCGGAATCGCGTGCGCTAATAGGCCGGATCGCGCTTCGGCGCCTGCGCCGCCATGCGGGCCAGCACCAGCGCTTCCTCGGCCTTGAAGCGGATATCGCGCGCATCCCGGAGCGGACGGCGGATGTTGGGATCTTCGGAGCCGCTGTCGAACGTGATCAATTTCATGCAGTGCGGGCATTGGGTCTGAAAGCCCGGCTTCATGCGCTGCGCCCGCTCGCTGAATGATTTGCGACAGTGGGAACAGATGATCTTGATGCGGTCCGTCATGCGTTCTCCATCGCCATGTCGATGTCATGCACGGGGGTGCTGCGGTCAGACGCAGCCTCGGCCGCCGCCAGCAACGAGGGCGGCACGTAAATGCCGAGGTGACGTTCGTCGTTCAACGGACGGCAGATCACCGAGCCCACGCTGTCGCAGCCGATGACCTTCATGACTTCGCCGCCCGATAACAGCCGGACGACACTACCGCTTTTCCAGGACACGCCAGTTTCTTCCTACACTCGGATCTTGCCTCGATGCGGAACCCTAGGTGCGTTGTCCTCCATTGGAGTGCATGGCGACGTCGGGAATTGATTAGAATTTTCGGAATTTGGCGCCGATGGTGGGGCGATCGGGCGGCGTTGCCGGCTACACGAAGCGGTGTTCGCCGCCGGATGGGTCTTCGTCCGCCTGGCGCCGAAGTGTGTCGGGAGCTCGAGTTTTCAGGGGATCAAAGCCATGTTTGACGCGATCATGTCTGACGCCATCAAGTCTGACGCCATCAAGCTCGATCGTCGCCGGTTTCTGGGAAGCGCGGTCGCTGCCGCTTCCTCGCTGATTTACGTCGGTTCCGCGCTGGCACAAACCGGCAAGGCTTTGAGCGTGCCAGCGATCAAACCGGGCACCAACACGTCGTTTGGTCAGATCAAGCAGGTCGACGCCGGCGTGCTCAATGTCGGCTATGCCGAAGTCGGCCCTGCCGGCGGTCCGCCGGTGGTCCTGCTGCATGGCTGGCCTTACGACATCCACAGCTATGCCGACGTCGCGCCGCTGCTGGCGCAGGCCGGCTATCGCGTCATCATCCGCCTCTGCGCGGCTACGGCACCACGCGCTTCCTTTCGCCGGACGTCATGCGCAACGGCGAGCAGGCGGCGCTCGCCATGGACATCGTCACGCTGATGGACGCATTGAAGATCGAGAAGGCTGTGATCGGCGGCTACGACTGGGGTGCGCGAACCGCCAATATCATCGCGGCGCTGTGGCCGGAGCGCTGCAAGGCGATGGTGTCCGTCAGCGGCTACTTCATCAGCAGCCAGGAAGCCGGCAAGGCGCCGTTGCCGCCCAGGTTCGAACTGCAATGGTGGTATCAATTCTATTTTGCCACCGAACGCGGCCAGGCCGGTTACGCCAAGTACACAAAAGACTTTGCCAGACTGATCTGGCAGCTGGCTTCGCAGAAATGGAATTTCGACGACGCCACCTTCGGTCGCAGCGGGGTGTCGCTGGAAAATTCGGACCACGTCGCGATCACGATCCACAATTACCGCTGGCGGCAGGGACTTGCCGAAGGCGAAGCGAAATATCTCGAACTCGAAAACAAACTGGCGACGCTTCCCGCCGTTGCGATGCCGACCATCACGATGGAAGGCGATGCCAACGGCGCACCGCATTTGCCTGCCGACCGTTACCCCAAAAAATTCCTCGGCAAATACGCGCACCGGGATCTCACCGGCGGCATCGGCCACAACCTGCCGCAGGAAGCGCCGCAGGCCTTTGCCCAGGCCATCGTCGACGTCGACGCGATGTGAGCGGCGACACTATACGTGCCAACGAAAAAGCCCCGGACCTGGTCCGGGGCTTTTGATTTGACAGGGCAGGCTCGGAATTATTCCGGCTGGCCGAGCGTGACCTTCAACGTGCCGACGCCGTCGACGCCGCACTCGATCTTGTCGCCGGGATGCATCTGCGAGACGCCGGCCGGCGTCCCCGTCATGATGATGTCGCCGGCGGCGAGCTTCACCTGCTGCGAGAGCTGCCAGATGATTTCGGGCACGTTCCAGATCAGTTCGGTGAGATCGCCCTTCTGGGTCTCGGTGCCGTTGACGGTGAGCCAGATCTTGCCCTTGGAGGGATGGCCGATCTTGGAGGCCGGTTGCACCGCCGAGCAGGGCGCGGAGTAGTCGAAGGACTTGCCGACTTCCCACGGCCGTTCCTTCTTGCGCGAGGCGATCTGGAGGTCGCGGCGGGTGAGGTCGATGCCGACGGCGTAGCCGTAGACGTGGTCGAGCGCCTTCTCGGCGGGAATGCGCAGGCCGCCGCTCTTCATGCAGACGACCAGTTCGACCTCGTGATGAAAGTCCTTGGTCAGCGGCGGGTAGGGGATGGTGGCGCCATCGGGCACCAGCATGTCGGCGTGCTTGGCGAAGAAGAACGGCGGCGCGCGCTCGTCATTGCCCATCTCGCGGATGTGCTCGAGATAATTGCGCCCGACGCACCAGATGCGGCGCACGGGATAGGAGCCGGTTTCGCCGACGACCGGAAGCGAAGCCTGCGGCGGGGCGGGGATGACGTAGGATGCAGCGTTCATGAAGCGGTCTCGTGCTTGAGGAGAGAGAGGTTTTAGGCGGTTGCCGAGACCGGCGCCAGTGTCGAGGGGCCGGCATCGTGGTGTTGCAGACGGAAGAACGAGGCGTAGCGACCGCCGCGGCGCAGCAATTCGTCATGCCGGCCGCGCTCGACGATCTCGCCGGCCTCCACCACCAGGATGGCATCGGCGTGCATGATGGTGTGCAGGCGGTGTGCGATGACGATGGTGGTGCGGTTCTGCCAGAGATGCTCGATCGCCTCCTGTACCGCCTTCTCGGATTCGGAATCGAGCGCGGCAGTGGCCTCATCCAGCAGGATCACCGGGGCATTCTTGATCAGTGCGCGAGCCACTGCGACGCGCTGGCGCTGCCCGCCGGAAAGCTGCGCGCCGTGCTCGCCGACCGGCGTGTCATAGCCGAGCGGGAAGCCCATGATGAAGTCGTGGGCGCAGGCCGCCTTCGCCGCGGCGACGATCTCGTCCTGCGTGGCGTCGTCCTTGCCGAATGCGATGTTGGCGCCGATGGTGTCGCGGAACAGATAGACGTCCTGGCCGACATAGGCGGTCTGCCGCCGCAGCGACTGGCGCGACACCTGCGCGATCGACTGGCCGTCGATCAGGATGTCGCCCTGGCTCACTTCGTGGAAGCGCAGCAGCAGCGCCAGCACCGTCGACTTGCCGCCGCCGGAGGGGCCAACCAGCGCGGTCACCCTGCCGGGCTCGGCCACGAAACTCATGCGGTTTAGCACCGGCTCGCCGGTGCGGTAGCCGAAACTGACGTCGCGCAGTTCGATCCGCGCGTCGGTCAGTTTCAGCGCCGGCTTGTCGTCATCGGCGGGTTCGCTGGCTGGCGCATCCACGACTTCGAGCAGCATCCGCGCGCCGACCAGCTGGCTGTTGAGGTCGATATTGAGCCGCGCCAGCCGTTTCGCCGGCTCGGTCGCCATCAGGAACGCGGTCATGAATGAGAAGAACTGGCCTGGTGTCGCGCCGAGCGCTACCACGCTGTAGCCGCCATACAGGAGACAGCCGGCGACGGCGAAACCGCCCAGCGTCTCCATCAGCGGGTTGGCGCGGTTGGAGACCCGCGCCATCTTGTTGGAGTTGCGCTCGACCGCGGTGATGGCGTCGTCGATACGCCGCTCCATCGCCTGTTCCAGCGTGAACGCTTTCACGGTGCGGATGCCTTGCAGCGATTCCTGCATGGTCTCGAGAATATCGGCGGTGCCGGTGAATTGGTTGTAGGCGAGGCCCTTGATGCGCTTTATCATCTTGCGCAGGAACAGCATCGCCGGCGGCACCACGACGAGGCCGATCAGGGACAGCCACGGATCCTGCCCGACCATCACGGCCACCAGGAAGATCAGCGTCAGCAGGTCGCGCCCGATGGCGTTGATCAGGAGGTTCAGCACGTCGGTGATGGATTTGGCGCCCGAGGTCAGCCGGGTCAGGAATTCTGACGAGTGCCGGTCGGAAAAGAAGCCGATGCTTTCGTTCATCAGCTTGGCGAACAGCCGCCGCTGATTGTTGGCCAGGATGGCGTTGCTGATCTTCGACAGGATGACGGTCTGGCCGTACGTCGCGATCCCCTTGGTGAACAGCAGCAGCACCGTGACGCCGGACAGGATGGCGATGCCGGTCACGTTCTTGTCGACATAGGCCTGGTTGATCACCTGTCCGAGCACGTAGGTGGCAGCGGCCGTCGCGGCAGCCGCGACCCCCATCAGCGCAAAGGCCAGCAGGTAGCGCCGCCAGTAGGCGAGGCCCTGTTCTGCGACCAGGCGGCGGATCAGGATCGCCGCGCCATAGGGGTCGTCAGTGATTTTTCGTGTGGGCTTTATCGGAAGTTCGGTCATCCGCGTTCCATCGACACTACGGGGCTCGATAACCCGTATGTCAGGCCTGCTGCGGTGACTCCTTGCCTGCTATAGGGAGGATTTTCAAGCCAAATAAGCGCTTGATTTTACGCCGATTCTGCGCGCTGTACATGGCTGCTGCGGTCGCGGAGCAGCCTGTCTTCCCAAGCCAGCGCATGGGCGGCGATGGTTTCGAGATCGTCGTATTGCGGGGTCCAGTCCAGCGTCGCGCGGATGCGGCTGGTATCGGCCACCATGGCCATAATGTCGCCGGGGCGCCGCAGCGCATACTGGACGGCGAAATTGCGTCCCGCCACGCGGCGCACCGCCTCGATGGTTTCCAGCACCGAATAGCCGCGGCCATAGCCGCAGTTCAGCGTGACCGAGCTGCCGCCGCCGCGCAGGTAGGACAGCGCGGCGCGATGGGCCTGGGCGAGATCGCTGACATGGATGAAATCGCGGATCGCGCTGCCGTCGGGCGTCGGATAGTCGGTGCCGAACACATCGATCTTGGCACGCTGGCCGGTCGCGGCCTCGACCGCGATCTTCAAGAGGTGCGTGGCACCTGCCGTGGTGAGGCCGGTGCGGCCCCTGGGGTCGGCGCCGGCGACGTTGAAGTAGCGCAGCACGACATAGTTCATGTCGTGGGCGGCGGCGACGTCGTGCAGCATGATTTCGGTCATCAGCTTCGACGAGCCGTAGGGCGACAGCGGCCGCGTCGGGGCATGTTCCGGCACCGGCATCTGGTCGGGATTGCCGTAGACGGCAGCGGTCGAGGAGAAGATGAAGCGCTTGACGCCGCCCTTGACGGCTGCCTTGAGCAGGCTCTGCGTCGTCATGGTGTTGTTGCGGTAATAGCCGAGCGGATCGCGCATCGAGTCCGGCACCACCACGGAGCCGGCGAAATGGATGATGCTCTCGACGCCATGCTGGGCGATCACGCCCTCGACCAGGTTCTCGTCGCCGGCGTCCCCAATGAACAGCGGCACGCTCTCGGGCAGGTAGTTGGAAAAGCCGGTCGACAGGTTGTCGATCACAACGACGCTTTCGCCGGCTTCCGCCAGCGCGTGAACCATGTGACTGCCGATATAACCGGCACCGCCGGTGACAAGCACGGTCATTGGGACCTCTCCCTGAATTTCAGGGGGCGATGCTAGCCGTGGCGCGGTGAAGACTACCTTTCGCAGCCGCTGAACTGGCCACTATGCTTAATGTTGCGTATAGGAACTGCTCCACACGGAGCCGGACGTGCCGATCTCGAGCTTTTTCACCCCTGATTTGCAGTTGATCGTGCCAAATCTGCACAGGCGCTATTCCGGCGTCACGGCGACCAACCGCATGGTGGCGCCGAAGCTTGCCGACATGTACCGCGCCGCGTGGCTCGGCCACCATGCGCCCGACGGCATCGCGCGGATGGGGTTTGGCGATCTCCTGAAGCTGTGGCGGCGGCCGGCGCCGCTGATTTGGCACGCGCGGCGCAACGACGAGATGATCGTGGGCCTGTTGCTGCGCGCACTCGGCTGGCCGCTGAAACTAGTGTTCACCTCGGCGGCGCAGCGGCATCACAAGCGGCTGACGCGCTGGCTGATCCGTCAGATGGACGCCATCATCGCGACCTCGGCGTTTTCCGCGTCCTACCTCAAGCGCGAATCCACCGTGGTGATGCACGGCGTCGATACGGAAGTCTATGCGCCGCCCACGGACCGCGCGGCGGCGTTTGCCGAAGCGAAGCTGCCGGGCCATTACGCGATCGGCTGCTTCGGCCGGCTGCGCGCGCAAAAGGGTACCGATGTGTTCGTCGAGGCGATGTGCAAGTTGCTGCCCCGCTATCCGGATTTTACCGCCGTCATCGTCGGCGCCGTGGTGCCGGAGCAGCAGGTCTTTGCAAGCGGACTGAAGCGGCAGATCGAGGCCGCGGGCTTGCAGTCGCGTATTGTCATCACTGGCGAGCTGGAGAATGCAGAAGTGCAGCGCTGGTACCAGCGGCTGACGATCTACGCCTTCACCTCGCGCAACGAAGGCTTTGGCCTCACCCTGATCGAGGCCATGGCCGCGGGCGCGGCGCTGGTCGCGGCGCGCGCGGGTGCGGCCGAATTCGTGGTCGAGGACGGCGTCACTGGGGTGCTGACGCCGCCAGGCGATGCCGATGCGCTGGTCGCGGCGCTGGAGCCGTTGATGCGCGATCCGGCTTTGGCAACGGCGATGGGCGAGCGGGCGCGGGCGAGGGTGCGCGATAAATTCAGCCTCGACGCCGAGGCCAAGGCGATCGCGGCGGTTTACGAGACGCTATGACGCTTTCGGTTATCGCGGCTGCCGTCCGGGAACCAGGCGGATCTTGCGCGGTCCGGCGATCCAGATCGCCGTCGCCGACAGCAGGCGAAAGCCGATGATCAGCAGAAAAGCCAGCCGATAGCTACCGGTTTGGTCGTCGATGAAGCCGGCACGCCACGGGCCCGCTGCGCCGCCGCTGATCAGGCCGATGGTGATGGTGCCGAAGATCGACCGCTCCCTCGAAAATTTCAGCGACGATCGGGCCCATCACGAGGTCAGCGCGTAGCCGAGGAAGCCCTGCGCGAACACCATGGCGTAGAGCAGGGCGTTTGACGGTGCATGCTCGAGGCCGAGCAATGCGGCATAGGAGATGGCGAAGCCGAGACAGCCGGCGGTCAAGGTCGCCATCGGGATTTTTGCCCGGCGTCGGCGGTATTCTTCTTCACCAGCGATATTTGCGGCCCAATGCCGATCAGCACCAGCCATTCCATGGCGACGCAGGAGGCGCGCCGGCCGTCGGTGAGAATGATGGTCTGCAACCACAGCAGCAGCAACACTGCAACGACGCCGGCGCCGGCGAAAGCGATGCTGATCGCCAGCGCGCCGCGCGCGCGTCGACCACGCGGCCGACGAACGGGCTGATTGCGGCCGAGAACAGGAAGCCGGCCGAGAACGCGCCTGCCGCTAGGCCGCGATTCCATTTGAATTCGTCGATCAGGGGCAGCAGCAGCGAGAACGCCGTGCGCCCGGTCACGCCGATCGCCATCGTCACGAAGGCAACCGCGCGGACCAGTGCTTCGGGTTCCGCATCGGCTACGTAATCGCGTTGAGCGGCGCCTCGCCCCGTGCGGTCCGCGCAATGTTCTCGGCGATCACGCCGGCGCGCGCCTCGATCATGCCCTCGGTCCAGCCGGAGACGTGCGGCGTCATGATCACGTTGTCGAGCTCCGGAAAAGGCATCATCGATGGCGCGGTGCTGCCGGCGCCGGTCGGATAACGATACCAGACGTCGAGCGCGGCGCCCGCAAGGCGCTTCGCAGCCAGCGCCTGATAGAGCGGCTGCTCGTCGACGATTCCCGCGCGGGCGACGTTGATCAGGTACGCCTTTGGCTCATCAGGCCGAGCCGGCGCGCATCGATCAGCCCGCGCGTCTCCGTCGAGAGCGACAGCGTGATGGCGAGATAATCCGACAGACCGAGCAACTCGTCGAGCCGCTCGGGTCCGCCGACGAACGCCAAACCGGACGGCGTGTCCGGTTGTGCGTGCCGCCGGATCGCGCACACCTTCATGTCGAACGCATGGGCGCGGCGCGCGAGCGCTTCACCGATATGGCCGAAGCCGAGGATGCCGAGCATCTTTCCCGCAAGCTCCGGCCACAGCGGCGGCGCCGGCGTGCCGACCGACCACTGGCTTTCCCAGACGCCTTGCCGGAGTTTTTGATCGAGGCGACGAAAAGAGCGCGTCAGCTCGATCATCGCGCCCATCACATATTCGGCAATACCGGCCTCGTGGCCATAGGCGTTGGCCAGCGCAAGGCCGTCACGAAATTGCGACCGGTCGATGCGATCGAGGCCGGCACCCGGCACTTGCACCAGCCGCAGCCTGCTGCCAGTTGCTGCCATCTGTGCGGTGAAGGCCATCGAGACCAGCACGTCGGTATCGCCTAGTTCGTCGACAATGCCGGCTTCGTCGCTAGAGACGATGTCGCAGTGGATCGTCAGCCGCTGACGAACGGGCTCGATCAGGCCAACGGCGAACGACCCGGCGAAGGCGGCTTTCAATGAACGGTCCTCCCGCGGGCAATGCGTGTCGCGATGCGGCCTCGTTATCACTATCGCGACAGTCGCGGCGGCAATCAACACCATGTCAAGTCGTTATGGAAAAGAATTGGATCATGCGCAGCTGAACGTGCGGCCGTCACGGCGCGTCGGCGTAACGGAACCCGCGCGACGTTCATGCGCATAACGTCGCTATGCGCGGATAAGGGCTTGTTCGATCCGGCCCCCATCGACTACTGAGATCGTCAAGGGATAACCCGTTCCCGAAAGAGGAAACGATCGCGTGGGCAGCTCGCCGTTGCGGCGGATGATCGAGGCACCGGACTTCTGGCGCTTGTGGTATGTCGGCCTGACCGTCTCCACCGTGCGTTGGGTGGAAACCGTAGCTGTCGGCGTTGTCGTTTACCAGCGCACGGATTCGGCATTTGTGGTCTCGATGATGACCATGCTCCGCCTGTTGCCGATGGGGCTGTTCGGCGTATTCCTCGGCGCACTGGCGGAGCGCTTCGACCGCAGCCGCACGCTCCTCGGCGTCGTGCTGGTGATGATCGCGACCTCGGTAGCGCTCGTGATCCTCGATCGAACCGGACAGCTTGAGGTCTGGCACCTGGCGTTCGCGAGCTTCGTCAACGGATGCGGCTGGTGCACGGACAATCCGGTGCGCCGCGTGATGATCGGCGAGATCGTGGGCCGTGAGCGGATGGGGACTGCGATGTCGCTCGACGTCGGCGCCAGCAACGCCAGCCGCATGGTCGGTCCCGTCATCGGCGGGCTGCTGCTCGCAGGACCCGGGATCCAGGGCGCATTCGTTCTGAGCGCGCTGCTGTATGCCACCGCGCTGGTAGCGGTGCTGACGATCCGTTCCCGCATTCCGCGCGTCGCGGTTTCCGGCGCCGTGCTGGCACGGATCGGTGAGGGGCTCGCGCTGGTGCGCACCGACAGGCGGTTGATCGGCGTGCTGGTCGTGACCGTGATCTACAACATCTTCGGCTGGCCCTTTACCAGCATGATCCCCGTGATCGGGCGCGATCGTCTCTCTCTCGGTCCCGAAGGCGTCGGCCTGCTCGCGACCATGGACGGCGTTGGCGCCTTCTTCGGCGCGCTGCTGCTGACGCTATGGCTGACGCCGCGATGGCATACGCGGGCCTATCTCGGCGGTGTCATCGCCTATATGATCGCCGTCGTGATATTCGCGTGGGTGCAGAGCCCGTGGCTCGCGGGCGCGGCGCTGTTGCTGACCGGCTTGGCGGGCGCAGCCTTTGCATCGATGCAGGCCACTTTGGTCTATCTGGCGTCGCCTGCGGAAATGCGCTCGCGCATTCTAGGCGTCCTCACCGTTTGCATCGGCACCGGCCCGATCGGTTTCGTCTGGCTGGGCTGGCTCGCCGATCGCATCGGCTCGCACAACGCCACCGCGGTGACCGGCATTCTCGGCCTGCTCGCAATGGCCGCAAGCTGGCGCTGGTGGAAGGATATTTGAGGGGAAGGGGCCTTTTTCCCGGCCCGCTCAAGGAGTTCATCGGACACAACGCCGCGAGAAGCCCCGCTGTCGGATTGCACAACCGGCATGCCTCGCCTATGCTGGAAGACCCTTTGATTTAGCCGGGAAAATACCATGACGGCGCTTGCGGAAGTCCAGTCCGAACACTCTAGTCTGGTCGACGAACTGATCGCTCATGCGGTAGCCAGCATCGAGGCCGCCGATCATTCGGCGGCGCCGTTCCCGCACATCGTCTTCCGCAATTTCTTCCCGGACAGCTTCTATCAGGAGCTGATCCGCAGCATCCCAACCCAGGGGTATGACCCGATTACCGGCACCGGAACCCGGATGGCGCTGCGGCTCTATGGCGAGCACATCAAACATGTGGAAATGCCGGTGCGGCCGCTATGGGAAGCGGCGTCCGCGATGCTGACTTCGAAGGAAGTCGAGGACGCGATCCGCCGGCGGTTGCACGACGGGCTGGAGATCCGCGCCCGCGGCGACAAGGTGGCAAGCGCCGAGGAACTGAAGCTGGTGGCGAAGCCGGTGCTCTACAGCGACCGCGACGGCTATCGCATCAAGCCGCATCCCGACACGCGCAAGAAGGTCGTGACGATGCAGTTGTATTGTCCGCCGGACAACAGCCAGGAAAAGCTTGGCACCACGCTCTACAAGGCCTCGCTCAAGGGCCTGTTCCATGTCGACTCCTATTGCCTGGAGCCGGTGAAGACGATCCCGTTCCTGCCTAACCTCGGCTATGCCTTCGTGGTGCTGAAGGCCTTTCACACGCTGAAGAACATGAGTTGGCACGGCCGTCCGCCGATCGCAACCGACCGGCATCGGATCTCCATTCTCAACACGTTCTACATCAACGAGCACGTGGGCTTCTGATCGCAGCCCACGCAGCCGGGGCGCCACGTCGCGCGCCCATTTCGCTGATATCACCGCTGGCGCCGGAAAGACCGTAGCGCCTCCATCGCAGGGCCATGAGGAGGATGCAGGCAGGACGCTTCAACTACGCCAGCATCCGGCAGAATCCGTGGCGGTTGTTGCTCGGCATCAATGCCGCCGTCATCGCAGGCGTATTCGTTCACAAGATCCTGCTTCAGCCCTACGTCCCCTACATTCACCTCCTGGTCGACTACCGCTTCGGCTTCATCAAGCGCGCGCTGATCGGCGCGATCGTGTCGCTGTTCACGGCGAAAGTGTCGGTGTGGCTGGTCTACGTGCTCGGCGGCGGCATCTGGCTGGTGACGCTTGCGCTGTTCGTGCAGTTGTTCCGCCGCACCTTCGGGTTTGCGGAGAAAACCCTGCCGCTGTTCGTCTTCATGGCGGGCTCGCCGTTCTTCCTGAAGAACTTCATGCACTCGATGGGCCATTTCGACATCTATGGCTGCGCGCTCGCCATCGTGCTGCTACTGATCCCCGCGCGTTCGCTGCTGTACGTCGCGCTGGCCGCGCTGTTTTCGATGGTGCTGATCCTGATCCACCACATCCATTTATTGATGTATGTACCGACCATCGTCGTCATCGTCGTGATCAGGCACTATCTCACGCGGGGCGTCACCCGCGCCAATATCGCCTTCGGGCTGGTTGCGCTCGGTTGCGTCGGCGCGCTGTTCCTTGCCGCGCAGTTCTGGGGCGTGATGCCGATCCCGGAAACCGATTTCGTGCAGTACCTGAAGGGGCGGATGGCCGATCCTTCCCGTACCGGCCTGCTGCAATTCAGCTACATCTGGTACCAGCCGTTGCCCAAGGAAATCGCGGACACCTGGGCGCGGCTGCCGCACAACAGCCTCGGCATTCCCGTGTTCGCGCTCTTGCTCTGGCTGCACACGCCGCTGTGGCGCTATTTCGCCGGCCTCGTCCGCGCGCTTTCGGTGCCGGCGCAGCGGCACTTCGTCGTCGCCGGCCTGAGCGGCGTTACGCTCGCTTACCTCGTGATGTTTGCGATGGTGTTCGACTATTCGCGCTGGATCTCGAACTGGGCGGTCTGCCTGTTCCTGATCCTGCACGGCGTGAAAGTGCTGTCCGCTTCGCAAGCCGTGCCGCTGATCGAAAGCGACGATCGCAACACCAATATCCTCGGTTGGATTATCACGCTGATCCCGCGCGTCGGCATCGTGCGGCCATTCTAGGTAACGCGAAGGAACAAAAGTTCCCTCGCGGAATTCTTTCGTATCGCCGGTCCTTGGTGGTGGCGGAAGAGGAGGCGGGGTTTGGGGCAGCTCGGGAGCGGGAGTACAGGGCGGGCGCAGCGCTCTTGGCCTGTCTCGGCATATCTTCTGCTGCTGGCCCTTGCGACGGCTTTGCCGGTGGCAATGAGCGCCGCTTTTCTCGCCTACCACTTCGTGGCGGAATCCTCGCAACTGGCGAAGAAGGAATACGAAGACCGATTGCGGCTGATGCGCAGCGCCACCGAGCTGCGAATGGCCAACATCATCGAGGATCTTCAGGTGCTGGCGCTTTCGCCGACCCTGGCGGACGGCAGGTTCGCCGAATTCAGGAACCACGCGATCGAAGCGGTTAAGCTGATCGGCGGGGTGGCGATCGTGCTGTACGCTCCCGACGGACAGCAACTGGTGAATTCCCGGCTCGGTCCCGAGGGCCCGCTGCCGAAACGCGCCCAGTTCGACACCGAGCGGCGCGCCATGGAGACGGGGCAGCCCCAGGTTTCCGGCCTGCAGATGGCCGTGGTTGACGGTCAGACGATCATCACCATTGCTGTGCCCGTCTACATAGCAGGGCAAATCCGTTACGCCCTCAACATCGGGCTTTCGACGGCCTATCTGGCAACACTCATGGACCAGTATGTGTCGCCGGGCATGGTCGGCAGCATCATCGATTCCCAGGGCTTGCTGCTTGCCCGGCATCCAGATATCGCCAGCAAGGACTTGATCGGCAAGCCGACCATTCCCGAGGTCATGGCGCATCTCGGAAATCCTGAGGCGTTCTGGATCGAAGCGATTTCGCGAACCGGCGTCCCGACCTACACGTCACTGCTGCGCTCCGAGCAGACCGGCTGGACCATAAATCTGGCCGTGCCTCGCGACAACATCGACGGCCCGTTACGCAGGACGATCTGGTCGATTGCCGCCTTGGCGCTGGTGACTTTCTTTCTCGGCCTCTTGCTCGCGCGATTACTGGCCAATCGCTTTATCGGCGAGTTCGCCAATCTTGAGCGCTACGTTCTCGGGATTCAGTCCGGTGCCATCACACCGGCCTACGGCCGCATCTCCGAAGTCAATCGAATGAAGGCCGTCCTCAAACGGGTGGGCAGTGAATTGGCCGATGCGCTGAAACAGCAGAAGACGCTGCTGGACGAGGTCAATCATCGCGTCAAAAACACGCTCGGGACCGTCCAGTCGATCGCACGGCTGTCGCGGGCGAATTCTTCGGGTCTCGACGAATATGCGATGGCTTTCGAAAGTCGTCTGCATGCGCTGGCGGAAGCCTACGATCTTCTGACCGAAAACAACTGGGCGGGCGCCCGTCTGGATGACATCGTCAAGCGTACGCTGGCGCCATTCGCCGGCCCCGACCGATTGGACATTAGCGGGCCCGGCGTACGGCTGAACCCGAAGCTCGCATTGGCGATGTCGGCGGCGATCCAGGAATTGAGCACCAACGCCGCCAAATACGGCGCCTTCTCCATTCCTTTGGGCAGGCTGGTGGTCGAATGGACGTCCAGTCCTTCGGGCTGGATCCATCTGCGCTGGATCGAGCAGGGTGGACCTGTGGTCAGCTCGCCGACGCGCCGCGGTTTCGGGACTAAGATGATCGCAAGCATCTTCCGCGCAGAAACGGGATGGTCGGTCGACCTCGACTTCGACCCCACCGGGCTGCGGTGCACGATGCGGCTTCAATCCTATCCGGAATCGGCCGCTCACGAGCTGCGGCGAGTGGCTCCGCTAGCCGAAAACTGACTTACCATCCGACAACAACTCAAACCCGTGTCCGGACCATCACGTCGGCCACGAAGGCATCGAGGTCGCCGCCTTCGAACAGAAAGCCTGGCAGGTTGGCGGCTTTCGCAGCCTCGATGTCGGTGTCGCGGTCGCCGATCACGAAGCTGCCGGCGTGCCGCACCGGCCAGTGCGCCATCAGGTCGTGGATCATGCCGGGGGCAGGCTTGCGCCAGTGATGATCCTCGAGATAGCCGGCGACGCTGCCGGCGGGATGGTGCGGGCAGTACCTGATGTCGTCGATGACGGCGCCCTGGCTTGCGAGTTCGGCGCGCATCCAGTCATGCAGCGTGTTGAGCTCGGTCTCGGTAAAATAACCGCGCGCGACGCCGGACTGGTTGGTGAAGAAGAACACGAAATAGCCGGCGTCGTTGAGCCGGCGGATCGCCTTTGCCGCATTCGGCATCCAGCGGATCCGTTCACGGGTGCCCATGTAGCCGTCATCGTGGTTGACGACGCCGTCGCGGTCGAGAAACGCCGCAGGCTTCAGTATCGTAATCATTGTGACGCCGCCTCCTGCAGAATGCGCTCCGCGATGTCGGCTACTTCGGTGGCGGCGATATCGCGCATGCAGCGGTGGTCGTTCATGGTGCAGACCGTGCGCTGGCAAGGCTGGCAGGAGAGTTTGGACTTGGTCACAACCGTCGCCGCGAGGCCGTTCAGCGGCGCCCACAGATAGGGGCTGGTCGGGCCGAAGATGCCCATCGTCGGGGTACCGATGGCGGCAGCGACATGCATCAGGCCGGAGTCGTTGGTGATGGCGGCGCTGGCTGCGGCCATCGCCAGCACGCCGTTACGGAGGTCGGTGCCGGTGAGGTCGCGGACCTTGCTGCCGCCGACCGATACAATTTCCCGCGCCAGTGCCTTTTCGCCGGGTCCGCCGACCACCCAGACGTCGAAGCCGCGTTCGATCAAGAGCCGCGCCGCCTCGGGATAATAGGTCCAGCGCTTGGACTCGCCGACCGAGCCGGGACCAAGCGCCACCGCGGGGCCGGTGCCGAGCCCATTGGCCTGCCGCCAGCGCGCGGCTTCCTCCGCCGGCACGCGGAGCTGCGGCACCGGCCATTCTGGCGGCAATTTGGCGCCATCGGGCAGCGCCAGCGAGGCGTTCTGGTCGATGAAGCGGGGCAGGCGCTTCGACTTCTCGCCCCAGCGCATCCGGTTGATCAGCCCGAAGCGGCCTTCGCCGAAAAAGCCCACCCGTTCCGGAATTCCGGCCAGCGTTGGGGCAATAGCAGCCTTCCAGGGCCCGGGTAGAACCAGCGCGGTTCCATAGCCCCGGGACCGCAGCTCGGCCGCCAGGGCGAACTGCCTGCGAATGGCGAGCCGGCCGCGCGGCAGGTCGCCTATGATCCTGGCGCGGACGCCGGGCATGTAATCGACCAGCGGCGCGCACAGCGACGTTGCCAGCAGGTCCACAGGGCGGTTCGGCCAGCGCTGCTTGAGTACCCGCACCACGGTGTGGCCGCGGACGAAGTCGCCGATCCACATATAAGGGATGATCAGGATCGGCCGCGTATCGGCGGCATCCTCAATCTCAATTCCATCTATTGAATTAATATTCATATCTTGAGGATGCTGCGGGCCGGTGATTCCGGCCCTGTCCGTAACCGCTCCGCATTTGCAGGTAAAGTGACCCCTACGAGTTCACTATCGCTTGTCGCCCATGTTGCCTGCCGGGCGCTAGTGGGGCAAAGCTGGCGCGCAATATCGTGGTAGGGGACAGCATGTTATTGGTGACCGGGGGCGCCGGCTTTATCGGCTCGAACGTCGTGGCTGCGCTGAACGACGCCGGTCGGGACGTCGCGGTCTGTGACGTGCTCGGGCACGATGGCAAATGGCGCAACCTGGCCAAGCGCCGGCTCGCCGATTTCGTGCCCCCCGCCGAACTGACGGACTGGCTCAAGGGCCGCCGGCTCGACGCCGTCGTCCATCTCGGCGCCATTTCCGAGACCACCGCGACCGACGGCGACCTCGTAATCGAAACCAATTTCCGCCTCTCGCTGCGGCTCCTGGACTGGTGCACAGCGAATGCCGTGCCGCTGATTTACGCCTCTTCGGCGGCGACCTATGGCGACGGCGCCCAGGGATTTGGCGACGACGCGTCGATCGACGCGCTGAAGAGGCTGCAGCCGATGAACCTCTACGGCTGGAGCAAGCACCTGTTCGACATGGCGGTCGCCGAGCGCGCCGCACGTGGCGATCGGCTGCCGCCGCAATGGGCCGGGCTGAAGTTCTTCAATGTGTTCGGACCCAACGAATATCACAAAGGCACGATGATGAGCGTGCTGGCGCGGCGCTTCGATGACGTCAAGGCTGGTCGTCCCGTGCAATTGTTCAAGTCGCATCGCGAAGGCATCACCGATGGCGACCAGCGCCGCGACTTCATCTACGTAGACGACGTCGTGCGTGTCATTATGTGGCTGCTGGCGACGCCCTCGGTCAGCGGGCTGTTCAACGTCGGCACCGGAAAGGCGCGCAGCTTTCGCGACCTGATGCTGTCGGCCTATGCGGCGCTCGGCGCCAGGCCGAACATCCAGTATATCGACATGCCGGAGCAGATCCGCAACGCCTACCAGTACTTCACCCAGAGCGAGGTCGATCGGCTGCTGAGCGCGGGCTACAATGGCGGCTTCACCGCGTTGGAGGATGCGGTCGCTTTTTACGTGAAGGGCTTTCTCGACCGCGCCGATCGCTTTCGCTGATGCGCTACAGGTAATAGAGCATGTTCGACTTCGAAGCCCTCAGCCAAGCGATATCAGGTCGCACCGTGCTCTGCATCGGCGACCTCATGCTTGACGAATTCGTCTATGGCGAGGTGTCGCGGATTTCACCAGAGGCGCCGGCAGCGGTCATTGCGGTCCGGCGCAGCGAGACCAACGTTGGGGGGGCCGGCAACGTTGCCCGCAATATCGCATCGCTCGGGGCCCGCTGCATCTTCGTCGGTCTGGTTGGCGAGGACGAGGCCGGTTCGAGCCTGAAGGCAGAGCTGGCGAAGCAGGGACGGATCGAGGCCGTGCTGGTTGCCGATCCCGGCCGCCCGACGACGCGTAAAGTGCGATTCGTCTCCGAGCATTTTTCGACGCATATGCTGCGCGCTGACTGGGAATTGGCGATGCCGGCCGCGGCGGACATTGAGCAAAAGCTGATCGATGCCATCCTGCCGCTGATCGCGCGCGCCGATATCGTGTTGCTTTCGGACTATGCCAAGGGCGCGCTGACCGCGCGCGTGATCCGCAACACCATCGATGCCGCGCGCAAATTCGGGAAGCGGGTGATCGTCGATCCCAAGAGCGCCAATTTTGCGATCTATCGGGGCGCGACGGTGCTGACGCCAAACCGCAAGGAGTTCGCGGAAGCCACGCGCAGCCGCGCCGATTCCGACAAGAGCATCGCCGACGCCGCCCAGGACGCGATGTATCTCGCCGACTGCGAGGCCATGCTGGTGACGCAAGGCGAGCACGGCATGACGCTGGTAGTTCGCGGCGGAGCGTTGATTCACGTACCGGCACTGCCGGTCAAGGTACGCGACGTCTCGGGTGCCGGCGACACCGTTGCCGCCATGCTGGCGCTGACGCTCGCCGCCAACGCCAGTTGGGAGATCGCGCTGCGGACGGCGAATGCGGCGGCTGCCGTCGCGGTCGGCAAGAAAGGCACCGCCACCGTCACACCGGCCGAACTGCGGCGAAAGATCCTGCCGCATGCTTCGCTTGCCGCCGAGGAGAAGATCGTCGCCGTTGGCGGCGATCTCGACACGCATCTTTCGGAGTGGCGCACGCAGGGCTTGCGTGTTGGTTTCACCAACGGCTGCTTCGACATACTGCATCCAGGCCATGTCAAGGTGCTGACTGCCGCGCGCGGCGCCTGCGATCGCCTAATTGTCGGCCTCAATAGCGACGCCTCCACCAGGCGGCTGAAAGGCGAGGGGCGGCCGGTGCAGGACGAACGCGCCCGCGCCGAGGTGCTGGCGGCGCTCGAGGCAGTTGATCTTGTCGCGATCTTCGACGAGGACACGCCGATCCAGCTGATCACCAAGTTAAAACCGAGCGTGCTGGTCAAAGGGGGCGACTACACGCGCGAGCAGGTCGTTGGCCGTGAAATCGTCGAGGCCTGCGGCGGCGAAGTTCTGCTGGTGGATATTCTGGCGGGTCACAGTACGACGTCGCTGGTCCACCGTGCGCGTTGGGGCAAGGTATGAACCACGCTGTTACCCCTCCGCGTCTGGCGGTGTGGCGCGATCCGGCCGAATGGTCGAAGACCAGCGATATCGTCGCGGTGCTTCTCTCGCTGTCGTTGCCGTGGTCGACCTCGCTGGTCGGTGTCTTCGGTGTGGTATTCGTTCTGACACTGGCGCCGACGATCGAGTGGCGCGTGTTTCTGAACTTGTTATGGCGGCCGGTCTGCGTACTGCCGATTGCGTTGTTTGCGCTCGCTGTGATCGGAACGTTGTGGTCGGATGCACCGTGGGGCGCGCGGGCCTATGCGATCGGACCGCTCGCCAAGCTGCTGGTATTGCCACTCCTGATCTATCATTTCGCGCGTTCGACGCGCGGGATGTGGGTCTTTATGGGGTTTTTGATTTCCTGCGTGCTGATGATGCTGATGTCGTGGCTGGTGATGCTTTATCCCGGTCTGGCGCTCAAGCAAATTGATGCCGAGCGCGGAATCTTCGTGAAGAACTATATCGACCAGAGTCAGGAGTTTGCGCTTTGCGCCATCGTGCTGGCCTATCCGGTCGTCACGCTGCTGCGGAAGGGCAAGACTTGGCAAGCACTGCTGCTGGCGGCAATCGCCGCCAGCTTCGTTCTTAATATGGCGTTCGTGATCGTTTCGCGGACTGCGATGGTGACGCTGCCGATCATGCTGGGAGTATTCGCATTGCTGCACCTGCAGCGGCGAACCAGCGCCGTCATCATCGGAGCGATGGTCGTCCTGGCGGGCCTTGCATGGCTGGCCTCGCCGCAACTGCGCGATACCATCGACAGGTCTTCACATGAGTATCAGGACTACAAGGAAGAAAACAAGCCGACATCGGTTGGGTTGCGACTGCAGTACTGGCAGAAGTCGATCCGGTTTTTTTCCGAAGCACCGATAATTGGTCATGGCACCGGCTCGACCCGAGATCTGTTTAAACGGGCCTCGGTCGGGTTAGAATACTCTGCCACCGGCTACGTTATTGATAATCCGCACAACCAAACCCTAAATGTCGCAGTGCAGTGGGGCTGCGTCGGAATAGTAATTCTTTACGCGCTTTGGCTGGTACATCTGCTGCTGTTTCGCCAAGATGGCCTGCCTGCCTGGATCGGCTTGATGGTTGTGCTGCAGAATATCTTTTCCTCGCTATTCAACTCCCATCTTTTCGATTTTCATGAGGGATGGATGTACGTGCTGGGCGTTGGGGTTGCCGGCGGAATCGTGATGCGCGCAACATCGTTGAAGGAGGCGGCCCATGGATCGGCCGATCTGGCCCAATGATGATCAATATTGTGGCCGCCGCATCGGCGCTGTCATCACGGGTAAGACGTTCAGAAATTCGGAAAATTAATTGCGTTTGGTTGGTTAAATGATGTTGCGTTTTTCCCACCTGAGTTTGCGCAATCTATTGATCGCTACGCACGACGCGTTAGCGACAGCATTTGCGTTGATTTTCAGTTTTTATCTGCGCTTTGAGGGCGGCGAAGGATTTTACGTTCGGTTACCGCTGTTGTTGAAGGTCTTGCCCTATTTCGTCGTTTTTAGCATCGTAGTTTGCTATATTTTCAATTTAACTACGACAAAGTGGCGCTTTATCTCGCTACCAGATGCCTTCAACATACTTCGCGTTGCTTCGATTTTGACCGTTGCGTTGGTAGTGATCGATTACGTTTTTATCTTTGTTGCTCCTAGCGTTCACGGCTATGTCTTTCTTGGCCGCGTCACCATCGTCCTGTTTTTTTTCATACAGGTATTTGCGCTGAGCGCTTTCCGTTTTGCTTATCGCTATTTCCGCTATTCGCGGACCCGTCAGCATGCTAGGGCCGTGGATGCCTCGCCGACTCTCCTGATCGGCAGAGCCGCTGATGCCGAGGTGGTGCTGCGCGGCATTGAGAACGGTGCCATCAAGCTCATCTGGCCGCTCGGCGTATTGTCGCCGTCTGCCTCGGATCGGGGCCAGTCGATCCGCAACATTCCGGTACTTGGCGGGGTTGACGATATCGAGAACGTAATCCGTGATTTCGCGGACCGGCAGCGGCCGATCAAGCGTGTGGTGATGACACCGTCGGCTTTCGAATCGGATGCGCACCCGGAAGCGATCTTAATGCGCGCCAAACGGCTTGGCCTTATTGTCAACCGCCTGCCCACGCTTGAGGGCACTGACGCGCCACGGTTGACCAACGTTGCTGTGGAAGATCTGCTGCTGCGACCCAGTGAAAAGATTGACTATGGTCGTCTTGAAGCTCTTGTAAAGGGCAAGGCGGTTATCGTTACCGGGGGCGGCGGTTCAATCGGTTCCGAAATCTGCGATCGTGTCGCGACGTTTGGTGCAGCGCGACTGCTGGTGATCGAGAATTCTGAGCCGGCGCTCTACGCTGTAACTGAATCGCTAGCCACTCGTGCAGCCGGCGTCATCGTCGAAGGCCGCATCGCGGATATTCGAGATCGCGAGCGCGTCATGCGGCTGATGATTGAATTTAGGCCCGATATCGTTTTCCATGCCGCCGCGCTGAAGCATGTGCCGATCCTCGAGCGCGACTGGAGTGAAGGCGTCAAGACCAACATATTTGGTTCGGTCAATGTTGCCGACGGGGCGCTGGCTGCAGGCGCTGAAGCCATGGTGATGATCTCAACCGACAAGGCGATCGAGCCAGTCTCGATGCTGGGTTTGACCAAGCGTCTTGCTGAAATGTATTGCCAAGCGCTCGACCACGATCTGATTTCGCAATCGGCCGGCAAGCCGCGGATGCGTTTGATCTCAGTGCGGTTCGGAAATGTACTCGCCTCCAACGGGTCGGTGGTGCCCAAGTTCAAGGCGCAGATCGAGGCAGGCGGCCCGGTTACGGTCACCCACCCGGACATGGTCAGGTACTTCATGACCATTCGAGAAGCCTGCGATTTGGTGCTGACTGCCGCCACGCACGCGCTGACGTTGGCGCGTTCCGACGTTTCGGTCTACGTCCTCAACATGGGTCAGCCGGTCAAGATCGTGGACTTGGCCGAGCGGATGATTCGCCTGTCGGGTCTTGAGCCGGGCCACGATATCGAAGTGGTGTTCACCGGCATGCGGCCGGGCGAACGATTGAACGAGATATTGTTTGCCAGTCAGGAGCCAACCGTTGAGATTGGCATCGCGGGCATCATGGCTGCCAAGCCAAACGAACAGCCGATGCGAACCTTGTTGCAATGGCTTGCGGTGCTCGAAGAAGCGATTACCCATAACGACCGCACCACCGTTGGAGCAGTTTTGAAGGATGCCGTGCCTGAATTTGGATCGGCAGCGGACGACGTGGGGCCTGATGTTTCGGCGGCGGGATGATCAGACGTTGCCAGACGGGTTAGATAGATCTCGTCGCCGTCGCGAGAACCGATGCAGTGTCAACAGAACGGCAATGAGGCCAGTCGCGACGAGAAGGAGAACGACGACGAAGGATTGAATAATGGTTGTTGCGATCGCGAGCCCAGCTAGCAGGACGTTGAGCGCGAAAACCTCGGCAACGACGCGCCATACCGTAAATCCATTGTCGGTGGCCCGCTGATAAAAATGTGAACGATGTGCCGTCCAGAACGGCTCGCGCTTGAAGATCCGACGGGCGAGGGTAACGGTTGCATCTGTGAGGTAGTACATGGGCAGCAGCAGGGCTGCGGCGAATTGCTGGTGCCAGGCTAGCTGCAACAGGCCCCATCCGAGCAAAAGGCCGATTGGCAGGCTGCCGACGTCGCCAAGAAAGATTCTTGCCACCGGTCGGTTGAATGGCGCGAAACCCAGCACAGCGCCGCAAAGGGCGGCCGAAACAATCGTGGTCGATGTCGGTACTTCGCCGAGCCACCCAAGCAGAACAATTACGGCGCTGATAGGGACGGCTTCGGCCGCCGTCATCAGGTCGAGCCCGTCCATAAAGTTGACCAGGTTGACGAACCAGAGCCCGGCCAGCAGCACAAGGCTGCGTTCAATCCAAAGAGGGAAGGTGTAAAAAAGTCTAGATTCGTCGGGCGCAGTAAAAACGACAGCGGACACGGCCATCGCCTGCAACAGCAGCCGCTGCAATACTGGAATAGAACGGAGATCATCGGCAAAGCCTACTGCCGCGAGGAACAGCGTTGAGGCAAGTACGATGGCAGGGAGTTTCACGGACGCAGCGCCCGTGACTGCCATAAGACCTCCGGCGACAATCACCGTTGCCGAGATCACCGCGATGCCCGCGCCCTGGGGCGTTGGGATACGATGGGAGGAGCGGGCGTTGGGCTTTGCCAGCGCATGCCGCAGCATCAGCGGCCGGATCGCCCACGTGAGAACAGAGGACAGGAGTGCTGCCAGCATCGCGGCGGCGAGAGCAAGGAGTGGTTGAAAATTGGCCATTCTAATTGACGCCGAAGGTCATATGGAAGCTTTGATGGGCGCCACGCCATAGGCGGCATTACGCCGAACTTTGGCGTCTTGGTAGGTTTTTCAGGACAATACGGCAATAGCGGCGCGGGTAGGTATTGCGGGACCCTCGATGCGGCAGGTAAAGAGGCCGGGAGCTGAACGGCGGGGCGAACCAGCCGGTTTTTGGGGATATGATGTCGGATCAGACAATCTTGGTCACCGGGGCCGCCGGTTTCATCGGCTTTCACGTCGCCCGGCAGCTATTGGCCGAAGGCCGCACCGTGGTTGGACTGGATAATCTGAACGATTATTACGATCCGGCGCTGAAACTGGCTCGCCTCGACGTCCTGCGAGGCGAGCGACGTTTTTCGTTCGAGCGCATCAATCTTGCCGATCGCGCCGCGATGAACCGACTGTTCGCCGAGAACCGCTTCGCGCGGGTGGTTCATCTCGCCGCCCAGGCTGGGGTACGTTATTCGATCGACCAACCGCATGCCTACGTCGATGCCAATCTCAAGGGCTTCGTCAACGTGCTGGAAGGTTGCCGGCATTATGGATGCGGCCACCTGGTCTACGCGTCCTCGTCGTCGGTCTACGGCGCCAATACCAAGCTGCCGTTTTCAGTCGACGACAAGACCGATCACCCGATCAGCCTTTATGCCGCGACGAAAAAGGCCAATGAGGTGATCGCGTATTCCTACAGCCACCTTTACCGGCTGCCGGTGACGGGTTTGCGGTTTTTCACTATCTACGGGCCGTGGGGACGGCCCGATATGGCGATCTTCTCCTTTACTAAAGCAATCCTAGAGGGCATCCCGATCAAGCTCTTCAACCACGGCAAGATGCGCCGCGACTTCACCTATATCGACGACGTGACCAGTGCCGTGATGCGGCTGGTCGACCAGCCGCCGCGCGACTCCGCCCCGCCGGCCCTGATCTACAATGTTGGTAACAATCACCCGGAGGAGTTGACCCATGTGGTAGCGGTTCTGGAGCAGGAACTCGGGCGCGCCGCTGTTAGGGAGATGTTGCCGATGCAGCCAGGGGACGTTACTGAGACCTTCGCCGATGTCACTGGTCTGATGCGCGATACCGGCTTTCGGCCGCAAACCTCGATCGAGGATGGGCTTCACAAATTTGTGTCATGGTATCGCGACTGCTACAGGATCTGAGCTAGATGAACCGAAGAATTATTCCTTTGATCATGTGCGGCGGTGCCGGCACACGACTGTGGCCCGCCTCGCGCGAAGTCCATCCGAAGCAGTTCCTGCCCCTGTTCGGCGCTCGATCGACATTCCAGGAGACGCTATTGCGCGTTTCCGACACTGCTTTGTTCGATCGCCCGGTCATCATCACCAACAGTGCGTATCGTTTTCTAATATTGGAACAGCTCGCTGAGATTGGCCTCGAGGCCGACGTGCTGCTCGAGCCGATGCGCCGCGACTCCGGGCCAGCGATCGCGGCCGGCGCTGTCTTTGCACAGGCGCGCGACAAGGACGCGATCGTGCTGGCGCTGGCGGCCGATCACGTGGTCCGCGACGTGCCCGCGTTTCTCGCCGCATGCCGCGAAGGGCTGGCTGCGGCGGAGGCTGGCCACATCGTGACCTTCGGCGTGCAGCCCGAGCGTGCCGCCACCGAATATGGCTACATCAACCCCGGCGAAGTCATCGCCGGTCAGGTGCGCGCCGTGACAAAATTTGTCGAGAAGCCGGATCCAACGACGGCGGCCGGCTATATCGAGGCCGGTTACTTCTGGAACAGCGGCAACTTCATGTTTCGTGCCACCGTGCTGCTCGACGAATACCGTAGTGTCGATGCCGATAGTGTCGATGCGGTCAGCGATGCGGTTGCCAAGGCCGGTACCGATCTTGGTTTTATCAAGCTGGACGAGGCCGCTTTCGGCTCCGCTAAATCGATTTCGATCGACTTCGCGGTGATGGAAAAGACCTCGCGTGCCGCGGTTGTGCCGGTGGTATGCGGGTGGTCCGACGTCGGCTCCTGGCATGCGGTGTGGGAATTGTCCGACAAGGACAATGAGGGCAACGCGGCCCGCGGTGCTGCGGTGTTTGAGGATTCCCGCAATTGCAATGTGGTGACCGACCGCGCGCTCGTCGCGCTTGAAGGCGTCGACGATCTCGTTGTAATCGCGACCCAGGATGCCGTTCTTGTATCAAGGCAAAAAGATGCTAACGGGCTGAAGCGACTGGTTGCGAAACTGAAGGCCGTGGCGCCACAGGTCACCGAGGATCACATCCGGGTGCACCGACCGTGGGGATCCTACCAAGCGGTCGACAACGGCGACCGCCATCAGGTTAAGCGCATCATCGTCAAGCCGGGCGGGCGGTTGTCGCTGCAGAAGCACCACCATCGCTCCGAGCACTGGATCGTGGTGCGTGGAACAGCTTTGGTGACCGTCAACGAACTGGTCAAGACCGTGCATGAGAACGAATCGATCTACATTCCGATCGGCGCCATTCACAGGCTGGAGAATCCCGGCAAGATCCAGCTCGAATTGATCGAGGTGCAGACCGGTAGCTATTTCGGCGAGGACGACATCATCCGTATCGAGGATGACTATCAGCGCACCTGAGCGGGTGGCACCTTCAGTAAGGTGCCTAAAATCGGCAAGTGCAGTTAGACGATATGAAAATCGCCGGCATGGGCTTGGAGCTCTGCAAGCGTGACATTCTTGAGTGTGATTGAGCCGTGGACAGCATCAACGATGATTGTATCGATTCCACCATTGATCGAGTGGGCAGAGCCCAGAATATTTGCCGCGGATGAAAATAGCGCATGATCAATTTCGATGGTGTCGCTGGCGACATTGAAGTTTGTGATCGTTGAATTGCCAAAATCCGGTTTGAACACAAAAACATCGTTCGCGCCGTTTCCGGTCAAAATGGGGTGGGACGCGCTTGCGGTAATGATCGTACGCGCTGTCGGGTCGACGGTTGTCGTGGCCAGCGGATCGGTTGCTCCGTTAAGCAGCGTCCCACCGTCGCCATCGCTGCCGAGGCCAAAACTCCCTGTGGTCTCGGTAGTTGTAGTCGGTCGCGACGGATCGGTAATAAGTGTGCCGCCGTTCCCGTCTGACGAGACATTAAAGTTCGCAGTTGAATACTCCCCATACCCGAAAGCGATAGTATCGAGAGTCGTCGGGTTTCCGTTGACGGTATCGAAGATAGTGAGTGTGCCGCCCGTGTTCGTGCCAGCATTGTCGGCGTAAGCGAACGTGATGCTCGAGCTAAAGGGAATGTCCGCTAGGTCAATCGCATCCGAGTGAGCTGTGTCAGGTGCAGTTCCTGAGAATCCAAAAATTTGGCCTGAGAAATCCGATGCATGTCCGAGCACTAGCTTGCCGTAGGCAGATGCGCCGGGGCCATTTTCGTAGATAACGTTCACATTCGATTGCGCCTGAAATATCAGGGTTCCGCCTGCGATGACCGCGCTGCCGCCGCTTACAGCATCGTGGATCTGCAGCGTACCACCGTTCGATGCTTCGAGCAGGCCGCCGTTTAAGATGGTGTGGCCTGTATCGATCGTAAGCGTGCCGTCGGAGATATTGGCGCCGATGGTGCCGTGGGCCTCGTTGACGAGCATCAAATTTCCGTCGCCGATGCCGATCTGGCCGGCGCCAGATATGGTGTTGTTGAGGTTCGTCAACGTGGTGCCCACAGTCGCGCCGAAGATGACGTTCTTGTGGCTATCCGACAGAGTGAGCTGGCCGCCGCCCTGAAGTGTGACACCACCACCGATGATCTGGAGGAGTGTTTCATCTCCAATTGAGTTCATCGCAATCGTACCCGTATTGTTAATCGTGCCGCCGAGCGGCAGCATCGCGCCGTCGTTCACTCCCATGGAGCCGGCGTTGTCGAGGACGGGAATTTGATTGAACACGAAGTCGGCAGAGGTGAGAGACCCCGCATCGACGCCTTGCAAGGTAATCGATTCCCCGGCGCCGAGCGTGATAATTGCGTTGCCGTTGCCGGCATCGGCAATATGGGCCGCGATATTGGTAAAGCTTGCAATCCCAGCGAAACCCATCAGGTCGATCTTATCGGTCGCGACATTGAAATTGTAGATCGTGTCGTTGCCGATAGGTTGCGCGAAGACGAAGAGGTCGTTGCCGCCGGCACCGGTCAATGTATCCTTTCCCGACCAGGCAAAGATCGGGGAGCCCGGAGCAAAGGCCTCGACGTTGTCCAACACGCAGGCGGTTCCAGTGCTGCCGTCCGCTTTGGTCCAGGTCTCGGTCACGTCGAGTAGCATGGCTCCGAGGTAGCCGGCGGCCGTCGTGACCCTAAGTGCGGTAAGATTGTTCGACGATACCGTCCAGGTGCCATTGCCGAGATTGGTGCCCTCGTTGAGGCTCCAATCCGGCGGCATTCCGCTGATCGTTATAGTAGTCAGCGCGCCCACGCCCGACGGATCAGTCAGCGCCAAATTGATGGGGTCTCCCGCCACACCTGCTGGAGCCGCTGCCTCGTTGACCCCAAGATGCTGAGAGAGGGTTCGAGTAGGTGACTGGACATAGGTCAAGAGGGTAACAGTAGCGCCATTTGTATCGACGGGGTTCCCCTCCGAGTCCTTGATCGTGCCATTGACCCCCGTGATCGCTAGAGCGTGGGTCTTATCTCCATTTCCGCTGTTCGACGGTGTGAGGGTAAAGACCAAGTTATTCGAGTTTGAGGAACCGCTCACGTATGTCGCCACATCGGAGATGTTCAGCGACAAGGTCGGCGTGCCGGTTACCGTAACGGCACCGCTAAAGTGGAGCGTAATAGTGGCTGTGCCGTGGGAATTGTGATCGATTTCGTTGGTCCCGGTGCTTGTGGAATATGTGACCGACGTCACATTCACGTCCACGTCCGGGGCGATGTTGATTGTCATCGTCGCCGCATTCGACGAGGTGGTATTGCCGGCGGTGTCGGTGACCTTGAACGTGAACGAGCCCGTGGTGGTGGTGTCGCTGTTGGGCACAAACTTCAGGTTAGGGATCTGGGCGGCGGTGATCACCTGGTTCAGCGTCACCACGCTGCTGCCGAGCTTGAGCGTGCCGTCGCCCGGCAGCGAGGTGATGGTGATGCTCTTGAGCGTATCCGGGGTGGTATCGGCGCTGTCGGTGAATTGGAAATCCGCAACCTTGAAGGTGTAGGTCTGATCCTCGGTCGTGTTGATCGAGCTCGCCACCGCCGTCGGCTGCCCGTCCGGGGCGACATTGATGGTCATCGTCGCCGCATTCGACGAGATGGTATT